>ERZ772957.3-NODE-3-length-255006-cov-9.903527_pt1 | contig 255006 bp, 252 predicted proteins | sample MGYA00580682_ERZ772957 | MGnify/ENA primary metagenome ERZ772957 (study PRJEB29015, sample SAMEA2737921) | human oral metagenome | biome: human oral; feature: human-associated habitat; material: dental | place: China | collected 2025 ... | reverse complement strand
GCCCAATTCCTCATAATAAGCCTGCCAAAACGCAGAAACCACATTTTCACCATCAGCAAACAGCATGGGAATGGTCTCAAAAATTGGCAAAATCTGAGCAATATATTCCGAGCAGTAAAAGCCCTCGCTCTCAGGATAGAAACTAGCATTATAGGACTTTCCCAGATGGGATTTGGCTTCTTTGAAGGCAGCAGAGGCATCTATCTCTGGATAAGCAAAGACATGATAGATGTCCTCTTCTTCCAAAAACTGGCTCAAGGGTTGATGGGCCACTCCCTTTTCCTGCGTTGCATGGTAAATCTCACCATCAAAAAAGATACCCACATGGCTATAGGAGCCCGTTGCTGTCCGAATCGCTGCTGCCATCTCGGATTGGCCGACTGTGAACAGCAGGTCACCATTTTGTAAATCTTGAATCTTCATTTCTCTCGTCTATCAAAAAAGGAGCCGAAACTCCTTTACATGTGTGGAAAACCAGTGTTTCCTATTTTGAGCTACCACTCAGGAAATTAAGCGTTAAAGCTTTCAGTCAACTGAGGTACCACTTGTTTCTTACGTGAAACGGCACCAGCCAAGAAGGCATGGTTATTTTCAAGTTTGAAGTTGAAAGCTGCTTCTACCTTGTCCATGTTTGCGCCAATTGCAAGGATTTCTGAGTTTGAGTTAACGATGTCTGTAATCATCAAAACAAAGTCAGAATAGCCATTTGCTGCAATAGCCGCTTGCATAGCTGCCTCGATTTCTGCTTGGCGTTCCAAAACTTCAGCAATATCAACAGTGTTGACTTGGGCTACACGGACATTGTTTCCGTTGAGTTCAAAAGTCTTAGCATCGATGTCAATCAATTCTTCTGCAGACTTGCTGGCCAAGTTTGTACCAGCCTTCAGCATAGCGAGACCGTATTCTTCCAAGTTCACACCTGCTAACTCAGCCAACTCAGGAGCAATATCCTTATCACTTGGGTGTGTCGTTGGAGATTTCAAGAGAAGTGTATCTGAAATCAAACCAGATAACATCAAACCAGCAAGCTCTTTAGGAACTGCCACACCGTGTTCTTTAAACATACGATAAACGATAGAAGACGCTGACCCAACAGGTTCCAAACGCATGTAAAGTGGGCTTGCAGTTTCAAAGTTAGCTACACGGTGGTGATCCACAACGCCATAAACTTCTACTTCAGCAATATCTGAAACAGATTGTTGGAATTCATTATGGTCAGTCAAGATGACTTGCTCTGCACCTTCTGCTTTAGCGGATGTGATCACGCGTGGTGCTTCTACACCAAAATAGTTCAATACAAAGGCTGTTTCTTCATTTGGAGTCCCAAGAGCTACTGCTTCTGTATCCAAACCGTAAGCTGTTTTTGCAAGATAAGCAAAAGCTACAGATGACCCGATGGCATCTGAGTCTGGATTTTGGTGACCAAATACTAGAATCTTAGACATGATAATACCTCTTTGTTTTTAATAATATTTATTCCACTTATTTTACCACAATTATGGGTATTTCACAAAAGGAGAAGGATATTTTCTTGAGAAAAATTGTAGCTTTGCAATAGAGGGCTTAGCTGAACCTTCAAAATAATCATCCAATCTTAACCGTAGATTCAAGTACCATCTCTTATGAAAGTCCCCCAGAAGAAACGCTTGCTTTATCATTTTTATTTCCTGTGAAAGGATTTTTTCCTAAAAAACAGCCCTATCATAAGATAGGACTGGAAAATTTATCAAGTTAGCGATAGAGGCGATCGTCACTACTATTTAAGTGACTGTCTCTTCTCCCGTTTAGCCAAGAGAGGCAAGATGACACCTAAACTAATCAAGACAATCGGTGTCAAGATATTTGTCATCAGAGAGAAGCGCCAACCAGCTGGATCAACTGCATAATCTACTTTGGGAACCATACCTAAAATACAAGCAAAAGCTGTGAAAAGGAAGCACCAAGCTCCGATGATAAAGCCAAATTTTGGATTTTTAGTAAGTTTGTATTCCGCATCCTTGTATTTCTTCCAAGCTTTATTGAGCAACATATAAGCCACGAATACCCAAAGATAACGCATTGGCATAACAATAGAGTTAAGATTAGTCATCCATTTAACCAGACCGTCAATTTCCTTGATTCCAAAGATTGGTAGGACAATCAAGAAGCTTACCAAAATCCCTGTCAGGATATAACCGTTAATCAGTACACCTTTTGATGTCCGCTTGCGTAGCCAGCTTGGGACAAATTCTTCGTCTGCATTATTGAGCAAGATTTGTAGAGGCGCGTCAATTGAGAAGGCCAAGGCCGCAATCTGTCCAACCATATTGGTCAGGGCATAGATGACTACCAGTACATTACCTACACCCCAGTAGTTACCCAGCATTTGGAAGGCTTGGTAGGCACCATTGCGCATCAAGTCTTCAGGAATATTGCTGCCATCAAAAAGCATACCCATAGCTAGAGAGCCTAAAATCGCAGAGGCCCCAACCATGATGGCCATGATGATCATTCCTTTTGGAAATTCCTTGGCTGGATTGCGAGTCTGATTAACGTAAGGCGAGATTTTCTCAGCCCCACCGACTGCAAAGACCAAGAGCGAAATAGTCGTAAAATATGAAAAATCAAAATTAGGAATATAAGTGCTGAGCTTGTCCATATTAGCCGTCGCAAACTGCATGTCCGGCTTGATAAAAGGTGCACCAACCGCTAAGAGAACAAAGAGGAAGGACATAATCAGCATGGCACTTCCGGCCAAGCCCCCAATTACCTTAAGTGTGGATAGCCCCTTGGTGGACAAGTAGAGGAAGGCACCGAAAATCAGCAAGCTAAGAATAACAATCCAATGGAAATCCAAGCTGCTCAAAAAATCGCCATTGCCTTGGATAGCCCAACCTAAAGGAATCAAAACTCCCTGCGGCTTTTGAGCCAGATAGGGGATATGTACGACCCAGTAAGTCCAAGCTGCAAAATAAGCCAAGCGCTTGGTAGAAGTCTTCTCCACCCAGTCGCTGACACCACCTCCGCTTTCCTTGAAAGTCGAGCCTAGCTGCCCCACGATGAGGGCATAAGGAATAAAGTAAATGGCCAGGATAAGAATCCAAGAAACAACGACCGAAATCCCTTGTTGGGAGTAGTTGTTGACCACATTTCCCAGACCCCAAACCATATTAAAGGCAATCAGGGACACCATCAGCCAAGTCAGCTGGTTCTGATCTTTTTTCATCATTCATCTCCTTTGAATATAAAATAAATAGCTACATAAAATTATACCATGTTTTTATATTTTTGTAACCGTCTTCAGCATATTTTGTCCAAAAAAAGAGCTACCCGTAGGTAGCTCAAATTCTATTCTTAAAGTGAGTTCACATCAACCTTGATACCAACACCTTGAGTAGTTGTGATAGTCAAGTTTGTTACGTAAGTTCCTTTAGCTGTAGCTGGTTTTGCTTTTTGGATTGTTTCGTTGAAAGCTTTGAAGTTTTCAACCAATTTTTCAGCTTCAAATGATACTTTACCGATGATTGCTTGAACGTTACCTGCACGGTCAGCACGGTAAGTGATCTTACCACCTTTAGACTCTTCAACTGCTTTAGCAACATCCATTGTTACTGTACCAGTTTTAGGGTTTGGCATCAAGTTACGTGGTCCAAGGACACGTCCTAGACGTCCAACAAGAGCCATCATGTCAGGTGTAGCGATAACTACGTCAAAGTCCAACCAACCGTCGTTGATTTTCGCAACAAGATCATCTTCACCAACAAAGTCTGCACCTGCAGCTTTTGCTTCTTCAGCTTTTGCACCACGTGCGAAAACAAGAACGCGTGAAGTTTTACCAGTACCGTTTGGCAATACCATTGCTCCACGGATTTGTTGGTCAGCTTTTTTAACGTCGATGTTCAAGTTGTAAGCAACTTCTACAGTTGCATCAAATTTTGCAAAGTTAGTTTCTTTTGCAAGTGCTACAGCTTCTTCTACACTGTATGCTTTTGTGCTGTCGATTTTCTCAAGAGCAGCACGAAGTTGTTTGCTTTTTTTAGCCATTTTCTATTCTCCTTGTAAGTGGTTCAATCGATTTTCATCTCCCACGTCACTTCTCGAAATGATGAAGTCTTGCGGGTTATATTGGGGGTGTTATTGATTAGTCAACAACAGTGAATCCCATAGAACGAGCAGTACCTTCGATCATACGCATTGCAGACTCAATGTTTGCTGCGTTCAAATCTGGCATCTTAGTTTCTGCAATTTCTTGTACTTGTGCACGAGTAACTGTAGCAACTTTAGTTTTGTTAGGTGTACCTGATCCTTTTTCAACACCTGCAGCTTTTTTCAAAAGAACAGCAGCTGGTGGTGTTTTTGTAACGAAAGTAAATGATTTGTCTTCGTATACTGAGATAACAACTGGAATGATCATACCAGCTTGGTCAGCTGTACGAGCGTTGAACTCTTTTGTGAATCCCATGATGTTGATACCAGCTTGACCAAGAGCAGGTCCAACCGGTGGAGCTGGAGTAGCTTTACCAGCAGGGATTTGCAATTTTACAAGTTTTTCGACTTTTTTAGCCATCTTTAAATCCTCCTTTGTGGTTTTGGCGGTAATATAAGATTTTTACCTCCCACAAGTATGCTTCTTACATACCTTTCTATTATACACTAAAACGACTAAATTGCAAGAAAAAATACTAAAAAAATTCTCTATTTTTCTCTATTTTTGTGGTAAAATATGTGTATGACATTATTAAAAATCGCATCTATTTTATTTATCTTTTTAACTATTATTTTAACCATTATTATTACTAAATTATTTCGCTTGAAACGATTTGGCTTGAATTTTGCAGATTTGGCTTTTCCACTTTTTGTGTTGGAATTCTATGTCATCTCTGATAGAGCTTTCTACCACAGTTTCTTGCCAGAATTAGCATTAGCCCTTTCTGCCTTAGCAATTGCCATTACTGTCTACTTTCTTCGAGTTAAACGCAGTTTTTACTATCCTAAGTTCTTTAAATTTTTCTGGCGAGCTGGTTTTATTTTGACCTTCTTTCTCTACCTCGCCATGGTGATTGGCTTATTTTTAACAAAATAATAAAAAATATCGGACAGACTCATCTGCTTCCGATATTTTTATATTTAATATTTTGTTGAGAACTTATCAAATAGAGCAAATAACTTATTTGTTATGAATTGAAACAGTCTCATGAGTGATTCTAACATTAAGGAGAGAATAACTGTGAGGATAATGGTAATCGGTGAGATTTTGGATAACAAAAAGATAGAGTGAAATAACAAGCCCGAAATCACCAAGCCGATGATGTTAAAGAGTACGACAATGGTTTTCATTCGATTGAGCGGCTGAATAAGCTTGATGATGATAATGAAACCAACTACTGCTAATAAGATAACAGACGATGTCGCCACTTCTTGCGTAGATAATCGAAAAATCCGACCACAAGCCATGACAATCAAAACGGCCAATAAATCAACAAAAGCTGCTGGTATCGCATTCTGTAAAACCGTTCTGATGAAACGCCCTCGAATGCGCTGCTTGTTGGGCTCCAAAGCTAACATAAATCCTGGTATACCAATAGTGAACGCACTAATCAAGGAAACTTGTGATGCTTGCAAAGGATAGGTAAAAGCAAACAAACTGGACAAAATAGCTAGTGAAATGGAAAAGATATTTTTCACAAGAAATAAACTAGCGGAACGCTGAATGTTATTGACAACCCTACGTCCTTCTGTCACAATATGCGGCATATGCGAAAAGTCAGAATCCAGCAAAACAACTTGTGCAATCTGTTTGGTAGCACCGTTGCCTGACTCCATAGCAATGCTGCAATCTGCAGTCTTCATTGCTAAAATATCATTTACACCGTCACCTGTCATTGCAACTTTATGTTGATTAGCTTGAAGTGCTTGAACTAATTTTTGTTTCTGTTGAGGGGTCACTCGACCAAAGACCGTATATTTTTCAACTGCTTGAGTGATTTTTTCATCAGTATCCAAGTTTTGCGCATCTACATAATTTTCAGCATGAGGAATCTCTGCTTTGGTAGCCACTGCAGCAACTGTGACAGGATTATCTCCTGAAATAACTTTGACTTCCACACCTTGAACATCAAAATATGAAAAGGTCTCGGCTGCATTTTCTCGAATTGGATTTTCTAATAAGATGAAGAGTAGGGGTTCTACTGTTTGAGTCAAATCACCTGTAAATGGCTGATCTTTTGATTCAGCAAAAACAAGAACGCGTGAGCCGCTTTCTGCATATTGTTGAAAATAGCTGCGATATTCTTCCAACTTTTCTTTTAATACAAACTCTGGAGCACCTAAAATAAAATTGCCTTCTTTGAAAGAAATAGCACCAAACTTGGTCTTTGAACTAAACGGAAAGGTTTTCACTACGGTCCAAGCCTTTTCTACTACTTCTGAAACAAAAAAGTCTCGAATCGCTGCAATCGTTTCATTTTCATCTGGACTTGCTGCCAGATATTGTTTAAGAGCTTCCTGCGAAGCATTCTTGTCTTGCTGAACAGAGAGTACTTGTGCAACTTTCATCGTATTTTCCGTAATGGTTCCTGTCTTATCTACACACAAAACATCTACACGAGAAAGAGACTCAATCCCTTTCATACTATTTAATAAAACCTGCTGTCTTGCTAGACTAGCTGCTCCCAAAGCCAGCGCCAGAGTCATCAAAAGATAAAGCCCCTCTGGAATCATCCCAATAATAGCTCCTACCGTGGAGACAATACTAACTTGAAAACTTTCGTGATTGGTCACATAACTTTGGAAAAATAGAAGAAGCCCTAAAGGAATAATCAAAAATCCAATCACTTTAACCAGATTATTGACCGAACGTACCATTTCAGATTCTTCTTTTCCAGAGACTTCTTTTGCTTTCAACGTCAGTTGATTGATATAGGATTCATCACCTACTTTTTCCAAGCGAGCATAGGCTTTACCAGATACGACAAAACTGCCTGACATAACTGTATCACTTATTTGCTTTGCTATTTCATCCGCTTCTCCTGTCAACTGTGATTCATTGACTTTCAATTCACCTGATACAATCTTAGCATCTGCATAGATTTGGTCCCCTGCCGAGAAAAGAACGATATCATCTTGTACTAAATCTTTTGTCTCTAGTTGGATTTCTTTACCGTCTCGCACTGCAATCGCTGTGTAGTGATGAAGTAACTGCATGTTGCTCAATATTTTGCGCGCTCTAAGCTCTTGAACAATTCCAATCAAAGAATTGATAATAACAATAGGTAAAAAAAGTAAATTATTCCATGATTGTACAATAACTAGCAACATAGCAAGGACAAAAAATATAAAATTAAAATAAGTAAACACATTCGACTGAATGATTTGCCAAGTTGTTTTTTCCGTGCTAACCGTTACTTCGTTGACCAAGCCTTTTTGAATTCGTTCTTCAACCTCTTGTTGGCTAAGCCCTGTGTATATCTGTTCTGACATATAGCCTCCATTCACAAATCATATTAGTATTCTATCAAAAAAGTTATCCTTAGGTCATAGAAAAGTCATAAAACTGGAAAACATGAGATTTTTCATACCTTTTCTACAAAACTTTAAAATAGAACAGCTACAAAAAAATCCCAACAGAAATTTGTTGGGAAAGGATGTTACATTTTTTAAACAGCACCTATTTTAGTTATTCATTAAAACTTTTCTTGGCTTGGTGCCTTCTGCTGGACCGATGACACCTGCAGCTTCCAACTCTTCCATCAGTCGAGTCGCACGATTAAATCCGATGGACAATCGACGTTGGAGCATTGAAGCACTCGCTTTTTGAGTTTCTATGACCAAAGCCTTGGCTTCTTCAAAGAGTGGATCACCTTGTTCACTCTCACTACCTGAATCCATGTCATTCTCAGATACTTCGCCTGGGTCAAAATTATCATCATAGTCTGCTTCGGCTTGATTCTTAACAAAAGTGACAATGCGCTCCACATCTTCATCAGAGATGAACGATCCTTGCAGACGAACAGGATGATTTTCATCAATCGGCTTAAAGAGCATATCCCCACGTCCCAAGAGTTTCTCTGCACCATTTTCATCTAGAATCGTTCGGCTATCAGTTCCACTAGAGACAGCAAAAGCAATCCGCGAAGGAACATTTGCCTTGATGAGCCCAGAGATAACATCAACAGACGGTCGCTGAGTGGCCAAAATCATGTGAATACCAGCCGCTCGAGCTTTTTGTCCCAAGCGAATAATGGCGTCTTCCACTTCTTTGCTGGCTACCATCATGAGGTCTGCCAACTCATCCACAATAACCACAATCAAAGGAAGAGGAACTTGTTTATATTCTGGTTGACTAGCATTGTACTCGGCTACTTTGGCATTGTAACCCGCAATATTGCGCGCGCCAACCTTAGAAAAGAGCTCATAGCGATTTTCCATTTCATCGACCACTTTTTGCAAAGCCCGACTCGCTTTGCGAGGATTGGTCACAACAGGAATCAGTAAGTGGGGAATATCATTATAGACAGACAATTCGACCATTTTAGGATCGACCATCATGAACTTGACTTCATCTGGTCGTGCTTTCATGAGAATACTAGCAATAATACCGTTGACTGCAACGGATTTCCCTGAACCAGTCGAACCTGCCACTAGCAAATGAGGCATTTTTGCCAAATCAAATGTCCGAACGGAGCCATTGACTGCTTTCCCCAAAGGGATTTCGAGTAATTTCTTGTCGTCTGTCTTAGACTGCTCCCAGAGCTCACGGAAAGTAACCGTCGCAATCTCGGAATTCGGAACTTCAATTCCGACTAGAGATTTTCCCGGAATAGGTGCTTCAATCCGCACATCTTTAGCTGCCAAAGCCAGAGCTAAATCGTCAGCCAGATTGGAAATGCGATTGACCCGCACTCCGACAGCTGGCTTGACCTCGTACTTAGTCACAGACGGTCCGATTTCAGCACGTTCAACGCTAGCACGAATGCCAAAGCTAACAAATGTTTCTTCTAAAATCTTGATATTTTCGCGAACAATTTTCTTTTCTTTGGATTGATTTTTAGGCTTGTCTGGCGCAAACAAATTGATTGTTGGAAGTTTGTAATCTAAACTTTCTTTGGGGGTGAAATTAACTTCAACATCTTCATCTGTGTTATCTTGCTGCTCTTCTTTGTGTTGTTTCTCAGACAAACTCTCATCATAATCATAAATTTCTGGTTCTGCTTCTTCAAACTGAATCGGCGTATGAGCTAAGACCTCATCATCTAAAATTTCTCCCGTTTCGGGATCAATTTGTGGCTCGTCTTGCTCTACTTGAATAGCACTCATCGCTGCTTGCGCAGCTTTTTCTTCTTTTTCGATAAAACATTGCTGACGCCTTGCTTCTCGCTTTTCACTCCAAGCATGATAGGTTTCACTTAATTTTTCAAAAATATCATAAATCGAATACGGACTGATGAGTAGCGCCCCTAGCAATATTAAGAGGAGCCCGATAAAGTAGGTGCCAATATTTGAAAATAAAAAGGCTATAGGAGTATAGAGTGTCGCTCCTAATAAACCACCACCAGCAAAAGCACTGACTTTAACAGCTGTCAAATCCGTTAAAATCCGTGACAAGGTTGTACTTAGAACCTGTCCTTTTAAATTTAAAACATTTACAAAATAAGCTTGAAATATAAGCAGCAAGCCAATAAAAATACTGAAAAAGCCTGATTTATACCCTTCATGCTTATTGACCCACTTAAAAAAGAAAAGATAAATGAGACTGGCTATAATAGCCATATAGGCTAAACTTCCTACTAACAATCGAATAAGGTTATATAGAGTGATTCCAACGGCACCCCATTTTAAGGTTGCAAAAAGAAGCAAAAAAGCTACTCCGAAAGTTATCAACATCCTCCGAATGGCCTTTTGCCGTTCTAACTCTGCTTTTGTAGGTCGTCTCGTTGTCCGACCTTTTTTACTATTTTTCTTACTTGCCATAACTTTTATTATACCATAAGTCGGACACTAATCCAATGAAAGAAAAAAGCAGAAAATCAATGTTCCTGCTTTTAAATAATAATCTTTACTTCCAAATCACATCACCATCACCATCATCTATTGGTAAAACAAACCACAAAATCAAATAAGGGATTAGACCGATTCCATATACAAAAAATGCTACTCCCCAGATCAGTCGCACAATGGTAGGATCTATGTCAAAATAATTTGCTACGCCTACACAGACACCTGCAATTTTTTTATTCCGCACATCTCTTGTCAATCGTTTAGCCATTCTCTATCCCTCCTTTATAAATCTATTATAACATAAATTTTTTACCACTAAATAAATATCATAAAGAAGTTCCATAATCTGGTTGACAGATATTATCGGCAGCAAGATTAAAAAAGTTGCTGTTGCAGTTGACCTAGAATAAAGCGAGAAATTGGTCCGACAATCAGAAAATTCAAGGGAAAAGCCACAATAAAATTGGTCAACCAAGCTCCAAAGTAATTGGATACTGAAAGCGGCACGCCGTTAAAAAGCATACCATAAAGAGACATCAATGAAACCATAATCAGAACCATACCACCTGAAACAACGAGGATCTTCTGCCAAGGTTTATAGCGTTCTGTTAAAAATTTAAAAGCAACTCCCTTCACAACCGGTCCTGCCACAAGAAGGTCTAAGAGAAAAGCGGTAATCAATCCAGGAACATATCCCATTGCCAGATGAGCCCATGAAAAATATCCTACAACGGACAAGTTCCAAATGCTCATTCCAAATACCATCATGCTGCACATAAGGGCTGTAAAAAAATAATGATTCCTTAAAATTCTTCGGCATAAAAACTCCATTTCTTTGTTGGTAAACGCTATTTTAGCACAAAAAATTTTTTCTCGTAAGCAAATTTACAAAACTTTTCATAAGAAAATGTTTTCATACTTTAAACGATTGAACTATCTTTACATCAAAAAAGTAGCCCGATAGTGCCTTTCAGTTAGCATGGACAAACTCTCAAAAGGTTTGAAAAAGGCTTTTATTTATAGTAAAATGTGAATAGTTCAACATTCAGAAAGGAAATCTATGAAAAAATTACTTATCTTAGGACTGGCTGCTGGTTTATTTTTGACAGGCTGTACAAACTTACAAAGAGCTATTAGAGGAAATGACTATGTAGACTCCAGCCTTGCTTCCGAATCCAGCTCAAGAGCAGCGGAAAAACAAAAAGAAGAGCAAAAAGCTGCTTTGAGCGATAAAAATGCTAACTTTCCACAGCTGTCTGATAAGGTCGCTGACGATGAAGCGGAAGTTAAAATAACCACAACTGAAGGTGCCATTTCTATGAAGCTTTTTCCAAAATATGCTCCACTTGCAGTTGAAAATTTCTTAACGCATGCTAAGGAAGGTTATTATAACGGCGTGACTTTCCACCGTGTCATTAAGAACTTTATGATTCAAACAGGAGACCCTAAGGGAGACGGTACTGGTGGTGAATCCATTTGGAAAGGCAAAAATTCTAAGATCGACTCTGGAAGTGGCTTTAAAACAGAGATTTCGTCTTATCTCTACAATATCCGTGGCGCATTAGCCATGGCTCGTTCTTCCAATCCAAATTCCAACGGTAGTCAATTTTTCATCAACCAAAATACCAAGGACAGTTCTAATCAGCTCTCTAGTACAACTTATCCTGAAAAAATCATTGAAGCCTATAAAAAAGGTGGAAATCCAAGTTTAGATGGAAATTACACTGTCTTTGGGCAAGTCATTTCTGGCATGGAGGTCGTGGATAAAATCGCTGCTACCGAGACTGGCGAAAACGACAAACCCAAAAAAGAAATCAAAATTGAGAAAATTGAAGTCATCAAGGACTATACATTTAAGAAATAATCACAAAACGAGTCTGGGCAAAAATGTTCCAGACTCGTTTACTTTCTAGAATAAAACTCATTGAGTGGTCTCTAATGTGCTGATGCTATCAGCTTTTACAGCCCTACTCAACCTTACGGAGTGGTGGGACGACAAAATCGATTTCTTACGAAATACTGATTTTTGTCCTACACCCCGTTTTCTTTACGCCTACGTTAATTGATTAAAATCCCAAATCTGATCTACCCATCCTTTGTAGAAGTCAGGCTCATGGCAGACCATGAGAATACTGCCTTTGTATGCTTGAAGAGCGCGCTTGAGCTCATCTTTGGCATCCACATCGAGGTGATTCGTAGGCTCATCCAGTACTAAGACATTATTTTCTCGGTTCATGAGGAGACAAAGTCGAACCTTAGCCTGCTCACCTCCTGAGAGAACCTGAATCTGGCTTTCAATATGCTTGGAGGTCAGCCCACAACGAGCCAGAGTAGCACGAACTTCCGCTTGATTGAGTGACGGGAAAGCATCCCAAACAGCTTCCAAAGGGGTCTGGCGATTACCACCAGCTGTCTCCTGCTCAAAATAGCCCAATTCCAAATAGTCTCCACGCTCTACTTGACCAGCAAGAGGAGGAATGATTCCAAGCAAACTTTTTAAAAGAGTTGTTTTCCCGATTCCGTTGGCTCCGATAATGGCAACTTTCTGATTGCGCTCAAAGGTTAGATTAAGGAGCTTTGTCAAAGGACAATCGTAACCAATTTGCAACTCTTCTGCTTGAAAAATAAAGCGCCCTGGTGTACGAGCCATTTTGAAGTCAAAGGAAGGCTTAGGCTTCTCACCCTGCAATTCAATCAGCTCTATTTTATCTAATTTTTTCTGGCGGGACATAGCCATATTGCGGGTAGCCACCCGAGCTTTGTTGCGCGCTACAAAGTCTTTTAAATCAGCAATTTCCTTTTGCTGGCGCTCGTAAGCTGCTTCCAGCTGAGATTTCTTCATCTCATAAACTTCTTGGAATTGATAATAATCACCAGAATAGCGGGTCAAGTTTTGATTTTCTACATGGTAGACGATATTGATTACATCGTTTAAGAAAGAAATATCATGGGAAATGAGCACGAAAGCATTTTCATAATTTTGCAGATAGCGCTTGAGCCAATCAATATGCTCTGCGTCCAAATAGTTGGTAGGCTCATCTAAGAGCAAGATGTCTGGTTTTTGAAGGAGAAGTTTTGCTAAGAGCACCTTGGTTCGTTGACCTCCAGAAAGAGCGGTGACATCCGTTTCCATACCGTAATCCATAACCCCTAAAGCACGAGCTACCTCATCAATCTTAGCATCTAAAGTATAAAAGTCTCGACTTTCCAATCGCTCCTGCAATTCACCCACTTCTTCCATAAGGACATCAACATCAGCTCCGTCTTCTGCCATAGCTAGATATATCTCATTGATTCGAGACTCAGTCTTGAAAAGTTCATCAAAAGCCGTCCGCAACACATCACGCACGGATTGACCTTCTTTCAACACAGCGTGCTGATCTAAGTAACCAGCTGTCACATACTTGGACCACTCAACCTTGCCTTCATCTGGCAACAATTGACCAGTTACAATGCTCATAAAGGTGGATTTCCCTTCACCGTTTGCTCCAACTAAACCGATATGCTCACCCTTAAGCAAGCGGAAAGATACATCCTCAAAAATAGCCCGGTCACCAAAACCGTGGCTCAAATTTTTCACTTCTAAAATACTCATTCTTATAAAACTTTCTGATTTATTGAGCGTGAGATAGAATCTGCACTTCAAAAATTATATCATCTTCTTGGTCAAATTGGCAAGGACAGAAAAAATAGTCTGGAATAACAGTATTCCAGACTCGATAAAACTCAATGCACTGTAGTTGAATACCTTCTAATGCTGATACTATCAGCTTTTTCAGACTTACTCAACCTTGCAGGGCTGGGACAACAAAATCAATTGCTGACAAACGCTGATTTTGTTCCATTCTTATTTCATAATGTTAAACAGCCAACTATAAAGCCTGATAAAGCCAAGCTCTCCATCTACAACTGCTAACTCATTCTTTAAATTAATTCTTTCAAAAACGCTATCAAGGTCTCAGCTGATCGCCTGCCAGCTTCATGGATAAATTCGTCAAAGCTGATATTTGCGTCATGAGAAGCTGTATCACTCATGGCACGAATGACCATAAAAGGCAGACCGATAGAATGGGTTGCTTGCGCAATAGCTGCTCCTTCCATTTCTACCGCTAAAACATCTGGAAAATGCTGCTTAATAGCTTGAATCTTGTCTTGTCCCGCAATAAAACTGTCTCCTGTTGCAATCAAGCCAACGCGACTTGTCTGATATGTCTTTTCTAAAATCTTTCTCATCTCAGAAACCAAATAGCAGCTCGCTTCAAAATACAGTGGCTGGCGCGCCATTTGTCCGTATTCATAGCCAAAAGCTGTTACATCTACATCGTGGTACACTAGCCGATCAGCCACTACAACATCGCCGATTTGCAAACCTTCGGCTACCGCACCAGCAGAACCCGTATTGATGACAGCCGTCACTTTAAACTCATTGACCAAAACAGCTACGCTCATAGCAGACATGACCTTGCCGATCCCGCTTTCCACCAGCACAACTTCATGATAACCGATACTTCCCGTATGATAAACATGCCCCAAACGTAAGTGCTTTTCGGCATTTTCCAAGTTTTCCACTAAGATTTTTAGTTCCTCAGGCATGGCCGCAATAATTCCGATTTTCATTATTTCCTCTCATTCTATCACAAAAAAAGCGAAAGTCGAGCTTATCGCTTTTTATAGCCAAATAATAGCAGCAATCAAAGCAATCAAAAGCAGAACAATCCAAAATAGAATTTTGTTTAATTTCGCTTGGAATACTCCACGTTTTGCATTTTCAATGCGTCGACTTTTGGTCACTGTTGGTTCTACATCAATTTGAAGTGTATCTTGATTGAAACCGCTAGTTGGAGAAGAATAACCAAACTGACTTCTAGTCGTTTTTAAAATTTTGGTTTCTTCCTCATCATGCAAAGGTGGACCTGAAATATCTTCACCACGATTTGCCCGTTCAATCATTTCATCTGTTAATAAAGGTCTTCCCATGAGCGTCCCCCTATCTTCGATTCATTTTCATTTCCCAATATTGAAGTGCAATAATGGTTTTTGCATCACAAATATCACCACTAGCAAGGAGAGCTTTCGCTTCTTCCAAGGTCACTTCATGGAGTTCTAAGGTCTCGTCCTCATCTTGTGGACGAGGATTTTCAACTTTTGTCAAATGGCTAGCGCTATAAAGTTTGATTCGCTCATTGCAAAAGCCAATCGCCGAATAGAAATCATAGAGCAGTTCTAACTCACCTGTATAACCCGTTTCTTCTTCTAATTCTCGCAAAGCTGCAGCCTCAGGATCCGCATTTTCACCGACTTCTAACTTGCCTGCCGGAATTTCATAAGAGGTTGCTTCAATAGCTTTGCGGTACTGCTTGACCAAAATCAGTTTATCTTCTGGTGTTAGCGCGATAACTGCCACCGCTCCATTATGGAAAATCAAATCACGGTAAGCTGTTCCTTTTCCTGCTGGCAACTGAACTTCGTCTTTTACAAGTTTAAAAATAGGACCTTGATAAATTTCTGTTCGTTTTAGTGTTTTTTCTTCAAAATCCATAGCAATTCCTACTTATTATCTGGATGATGCGGCAAGCGTTTAGCGTATTCTTCTTTATTGATCTGACGACCACGACCAAGAGCAATCGCATCAGCTGGCACATCCTTGGTAATGGTTGAGCCTGCACCTACAAGAGAATTGTCCCCAAGTTCTACCGGCGCAATAATGGTTGAATTAGAACCTACAAAGACATTGTTCCCAATGACGGTCTTAAATTTGTGCTGTCCGTCATAATTAACTGTAATCGTTCCAGCACCAAAATTAACATTCGCACCCACTTCAGAATTACCAATATAGGTCAGATGCCCAGCTTTGGTATTTTCACCGATAGAAGAGCCCTTCACTTCAACGAAATTACCAATATGTACATTTTTAGCAAGGCTTGAATCTGGGCGAACATGAGCGTAAGGTCCCACCGTTACACCATCTGCAACTGTAGACTCTTCAATCATCGAATTGGTAATAACCGTTTGTTCACCAATAACAGAGTCAACAATATACGTACCGTTTGTCAAAATGCTGCCTGCACCAATTTTCGTTGTTCCTTTCAAGGTAACATTGGCTTCAATTTGTACTTCTGGTTCAATCTGTACGTCTACATCAATATAAGTCGTTTCTGGATTTACAAAACTAACGCCATTCACCATGTGAGCTTGATTGATTCGACGACGCATAATTCCTTCGGCAGTCGCAAGAGCTACACGGTCATTGACACCAAGACTTTCATCAAAATCTTTCAAAGTATAAGCGCCGACTTTTTCGCCATTCTCACGGAAAATGCCGATTACATCTGTGATGTAGTATTCTCCTTGCGCATTGTTGGTATTGATATTTTTCAATGCCTCAAAGAGACGAGCGTTATCAAAAACATACGTTCCTGTATTGATTTCTTTGATTTGCTTTTCAAAATCCGAAGCATCCTTTTGCTCCACAATTTTGATCACTTCTTCCTGCTGATTACGGACAATCCGCCCATAACCAAATGGATTTTCCGCTTCTGCTGTCAAGATCGTTGCAACATTTTTGTGGTTGACATGAAAGTTAATCAAATTTTTTAGGCTTTCACCTGTGATTAACGGAGTATCTCCTGCAATGACTAATGTTTGCCCTGCCAAACCTTCCAGCACAGGCTCTGCCATCATCACAGCATGACCAGTTCCTAATTGCTCCGTTTGACGAACAAACTCTGTCTGCCTTGCCAATACCTGCTCCACCAGCTCTGCCTTATGTCCAACTACTGTCACAGTCTTTTCAGGTGCGATAGCTCCAACACTTCTAAATACATGTTCTAACATTGAAATTCCAGCAACTTTGTGAAGCACTTTTGGTAAATCTGATTTCATGCGAGTGCCTTTTCCAGCTGCTAAAATAATTGCATAGTTTGTCATAATAGTTCCTTTTATCAAAGCAAATTTACTTTATTATATCACTTTTTGTATCATTTGTTAAGATTTTCTCCATGACACATATATATGTTTGTTTCATAGTGGATAAACCTTATGAAATTCCTCAAGAACAACCTTAGAATCTTGGTTAAAGGTAAATCCCACTTCCTCCAACCAAGGTCGGAAAACTTCCTCATGCACCTGCCGCCAGTAATTCAAAGATTTATCACCCTCTCCTTCTTTAAAAGCGTGCTCTGCAGAGACTTGCTTAAAAGGAACAACCGTTACTTTGGTGATTTCGATGATACAAACGGCTTGATCCTGGCTGTCTAGGACGACATCAAAGGTTCCTACTTGCGGCAAGGGTTCATTTTCAATCTTATAAAGTTCATAAGCCGAAGCCATTGCAGTCTTCTCTCCACGCAGCACCAAATCAGCCAGTTGATCTGGTTCTGCACCAAATGCCCAGGCGTCTATTTTGTCGCCGATTGCGGGGTTGATTGTTTTGTATTCATTCCATAATTGTTCTGGGGTCATGGTTTCTCCTATCTGTAATTTTAACTCATAAGCTGGGTAAGCTCCTAAGCATTGATAACCTAGCTTTTCAGCTATTTTCTTCGAAGCTTCATTATGGGCGTCCCAGAGCGGAAAAACGCTACGCTGCAGGGATTCCAAAATCATCTTCGCCCCAAGTACAGCAGCTAAGCCCTGCTGTTGATAAGCCGGTTTCGTTGCAATCTCGATTTCAATGGCTTTTTGGTAAACAAGTGCTGTCGAGACCCCAGCGACGATTTCCTCACCCTTTCGGATCACAAAACCAAAAGCTCCGGCTTCTTGAAAGTCTTTAAAAGTTGCAAAATTCCCCTGCAAATCCTGAGACCATTCTTCCTGAGCTAGTTCTTGATAGGTTTTTGAATTGATTGCCTCAATAACGAGCTGCTTAGATAGCTGCTCCACGATGTTTTTCAATACCTTATCATCAAAATCTGCCTCATCTTTAAAAGCATAGCGGGTAAAGGTAGATAAGGCTGGACAAGAGGATAAGCAGGCCTGCCAAGAAACCTCTTCTGATATGAGAATTCGGTAGTCTGGCTCACAGATGTCTCTATAATCAGCCAGCAACGCCATATCTGCCCGTCCAGCCAAAAAGAGAAAATCTCCCTGTTCGTACAAAATGGCGGTCTCGTCTTCATTTGTATAAAACTGCCCTAGCTTCGCCTTCAAACCATATCTCACCATATTCTTTTTCCAATATTGGAAAGAATTCTGCAGTCTTGGCTCAATGGTCGTTGCTTTCATTCTACTTGCTACCTCACTTCAAACTCCAGCCACCGTCAATCTTGACAATCTCTCCCTGCATGGACTGAGCTTTTCCCGAGGCAAGAAAGAGGGTCAGCTCAGCGACTTCTTCTGGTTCTATCCAGCGCTTGATAGGAGTCTCGTCTGCTACCCACTGGGCTAAGCCTCCCGGCTCAAAATCCGCAGCAGTCATGCCCGTTTTGACCGCACCGGGAGCAATCCCAAAAACCTGCACTCCCTGCTCCGCATAGTCTAGTGCCAACTGCTTAGTAAATCCTGCTAAAGCATGCTTAGAAGAGGTATAAGCATGCCCGCCACCACCAGCTAAACTCGATGAAATAGAGCACATATTGATAATGATGCCTGATTGTTTCTTCAGCATCTGCGTCAGATAATAACGAGTTAGCTCTACTGGTGTTACATAGTTAATCTCGAAAATTTCTTGGATCTCCTGAGCGGATTGCTCAAGAAGTGGCTTGTAATCATCCAGCACTCCAGCTGTATTGCAGAGGACATCCACCTGCGGGCACCAGTTAAAAACTGACTGAAGCGCCAGCGTTAAATCTTGTTGAAGAAAATGAAAATCTCCTGTCAGGTTTGGTTTTTTAGACTGGTCTACACCATAGACGCGCCAGCCATTTTCCAAAAAGAGCTGTGCCTGTGCTCGTCCAATCCCTGAACTGACTCCCGTCACCAATACTGTCTTAGTCATGGACTTCCACCCAGTCATCTGCTAATACGTCACAAGGAGTCGGACTCCACATGGAAAAGCCTTCTCCCTCGCCTGATACATTGATGAGAAAATAAGGCGTCACTTCAAGTGTCACTCCATTTTGTTCAATGCTGTCAAAAAGCTGGATGTAGTTCTCTGCCCCACCCCAACCAGTACGAACGTATTTCTTCTTAGCTTTCAGACCTGGTAAAATTTCTTCAAATGTCATGATATACCTCTTTCTGCTTTTCATATTACTAGTATAGCAAAATATATTGCCAATCGCCGACTTTTCCTTGCTTTTTGCTGCTACTTCTGTTAGACTTGCAAGAGTAAATGAATTTTGAGTGAGTATTTTTGTTTTTCATCTTTACTTTTTCTATTTTTTACGCAACATTTTAGAGAAAGGAAGTAAGATGTATGGCACAAGGTACAGTAAAATGGTTCAATGCTGAAAAAGGCTTCGGCTTTATTTCACAAGAAAACGGACCAGACGTTTTTGCTCACTTTTCAGCGATTCAATCCGACGGATTCAAATCACTGAATGAAGGTGACAAAGTAATGTTTAACATTGAAGAAGGTCAGCGCGGTCTTCAAGCAGTCAATATTACAACATTAGCATAAAACAAGACAAGACTGGAAATCCCAGTCTTGTCTTGTTTTAAAATGACGTTATAATGTCAAGCTCAATTTTTACCATAAACAGTCAAAATTGCAAAGATAATGAAATGTGTAGGGGCATCTACTTAGTGCCCCCGCTTTTTCATTTCACTTTTTACCTATTTTTGCTTTCAGCAAACGGATGAACTCTTTATTGCTTCCCTTATTTATAATGGCATTCATCACTATCTTTCTTTGCAACAGCTTGTTGAGGTTATCTTTTGGAATTTGTTCTACTAATTCTTCCCAACTTCGTTTCGTCAACTGATTCAGGTCCTTTAGGGCACTTGCTTCCAACCTTTTTCTTTCCGCTTCATTTTCAGGATAGCCCATACCAAACTCACCATCAAATAATTTATCCAATGTATATTGTAGGTTCAATTCTCCTTGCCAACCAAAATTCAACCCTAATGGCAGGGAAGCAACATTTCCTCCATTGATTCGTCCAAAGAGGAAAGCATCTTGTGGGGTCTCTATATAGCCACACAAAAGACCTGGTAAACTATTACAGGCAAGCATCATACCTTGACCTGAAGAACAACCTGTTACAACAAAATCTACTGCTCCACTTTCTATTAAGAGACTAATCGTCATCGCTATCTCAACATAAGAATACTGTTCGTTCTCCTCCTCAAAAATACCAAAATTCAGCACTTCGTCAGACGATTGGACTGCTTTTTTTACAGATTCAAATAGCAACGAATTCATATTTCTTCGAGTGGTTCCTTGGATAACCGCAACTCTCATTTCAACTCCTTTTCCATTTTGACAAAAAGGTAACTATCGCCATTGCTTTCCTGAGGCTGCCGCCCAATCACGTTGAAACCACAGCGAAGATAGAGCTTTTGAGCTCTTTGATTAAAATCTGCAACTGAGAGAGTTAGGCTTTTTACTGAGATATTTTCTTCAATAAACTGCAGAATGGTTTGTAAAAACTCTTCCCCTTGACCTTTACCACAATACTCTGGCTTCATCCCTAAACCTAGCTCTTGCTTGTCTTTGCCAACTGGGAAAAGACAGAAAAAACCATACAATTCATCATTTTTGAGAATTTGATAATAGTGATTGCCACGCGCTTCAGGAGATAAAATTTCTTCATAATCCTCAGGATCTGCTTGCATATCATAAAAGCTATAAATTCCTTCATAATGCCAATTATTAGCAATTTCTTCTGCATTACTTTGCCTTAATGGTTCAATCTTCATAGATATCATTTCTCAAAATTCCCAATAAAAACGTTTCTGATCAGCTTTTTCCTCACAACCCAATTTTCGATAAAACTCATGAGCCTTCATTCGTGAAATACCAGAGTTTATGCGAATACCTGTGTAACCAGCTGCCACGCCCTCTTCACGAATAGCCTGCATCAAAGCTTTGCCATATCCCTGCCCTTGAAAATCTGGAGCAACAGCCAAAGCCAGCAAATTGAGCAAAGACGGAAAATATAAGCAATCATAGCTAGCTGCGTGGGCACAGCCGACAATTTGACCTGCTGCATTTTCAGCTACCAAGATAAAATGATCAGACCTATCCAATAGCTCTGATAGTTTCTGACGAGTTTCTATCAAGCCAAAATCATAGCCGAGAGCAGTTGCATTGATTTCCTGAATAGCCACTGCATCTGAAAGTTCTGCAGATCGTATCATATTCGCACCTCTTTTTTTTTCTATGTATAGCAAAAAACAGCGGTAATCGCTATTTAGAGATTATTTCGATATTTGCTCTAGTAACCAAGTTCTAGCATCATTCAATGGTGTGGTTATAGCAATATCTGGCTCGATTGGAGTATTTTCATAACGATTACCCTTTCGGTCAATAATCCGAGAGACCGTCAGCTGAATTGTTGCCCCGTCATAAAGAGAATAAACCATATTTCCTGTTGTATAGCCAGCTGTTGGCTTGCCAAAAATTTTAATGTTTGGTAAGCCTTTGAAAGCTAATGTCGTCATTTCACCAGAGCTAGCTGTATTACCGTTAACTAGAATTGCTATAGGAATTGTTTTAGAACTATTTTTTTCTTCTGTCTGCTTGCTTGCCAATATTTGTGATAAAGTAGTACCTATTTTTTGCCCATTTGCATATTCAAATTGAAAGAGAGTTCCATTAGACAAAATAGCAGCTAATCCACCAATCATAGGATACATATTGCCACCGCTATTATTCTCCAAATCCACAATTACTCCCTTGTAAGTTTCCTTCGTCAATGCCTGATGTAGCATTGTACGATAAGCCTTAGCCTCTTTCTCGTTTCCCATAAAAGGAGGTAATTTCAAGTATAGAATATCATTCTCATTTTTTATGACAGGAAGCCGGCTCTCTTCCTTTTGTGAAGTTTTAAATTCCTTCGGTGTATAAAAATAAGAATGTTTTCCTCCCGATAGTTTTGTCATTCTCTTTAGAACTGGATAGGTATCTGCATACATTTTGGCAGATTTGACTTATTTTAATGCTTTTTCCTTTTCTTGTGACCAATTTTCATCAATATAAAGAGCAGAATTCATCTTATTTAGAGCAGATTTTGCGTATTGCTCAGGACTAGGTGGTAAAAATAGATATCATAATTAGGACCAAAATATAACACTGCTCCCAATACCGCTAAAAACAATACTCCTAGCACACCTAGACAACCAATGCATCCTTTTTTCATTTTTCCTCCATCACTTACTTTATTATCACTATTATATGGAAAAATAGAGCCAATTGCTTAGCTCTATCTTACAATTTACAATTATTTTTTACATTTTTGTAAGGTAAACTCATCAATTGATTTCCGAATGTTGGTAGCCATAGATAAAATAGATAATTGTTCCGACTAGTAAGGCAAGCCCAAATGCCAACCAAGTGTCAGAGCCATATTGGGTCATGAAAGACAGGCAGATAATAATGGATAAGATCGGCGTCAGAGGTACCAAGGGAGTTTTAAATTCCCCTGCTTGAGGAAGCCCTTTATCCTTGCGCAACTTCAAAATAGCCACTGCTAACAAAATCAGATAAGCCAAGGTGCAGATATTTAGAAAGGATGCGATACTGGCTAGTGGAAAAATACCAGCACACACTGCTGCAGCTATTCCTACCAAAATCGTTGCATTTTTCGGAACTCGACTAGTGGCGGTTAATTTCCTGAAAGACTTTGGCAACAAACCGTCACGCGCAATGCTGTAAATCATACGCGACAGAGCATAAGTCATGGAAATGCAAACGGTAATCAAAGTCAAAATAGCCACCACTGACACATAATTAGCCGCCCAGCTAAGCCCCACACTGCGAAGCGCAAACGCGACAGCATCTGCCACATCTAGCTTGCTGTAGTGAACAATCCCTGTCAGAACCAGTGTCACCAATATATAAAGTACCGTTACAATGGACAAAGATAGCACAATTCCTCGTGGAACATTTTTTTGTGGCTCCTTAATCTCGTCCACTGCCATAGAAATAGACTCAAAACCCAAAAAGGCAAAGAACATCAGAGAGGCGCCAGCCATAATTCCAACATTGCCACCATAGAGTTTACCAAAGCCAAACGGAGCAAAATGAGACCAATTTTCAGGCTTAATAAAGAAAATCCCTACAAAGATAAAAAGGGCAAGCGCCGAAAACTTCAAGATAACCAAAGCGGAATTAAATCGCAGAGCTGCTTTGGAATTTAACAGCACTACACCAGTCACAAATACCAAAACAAGAATCGGCAGTAAGTCTACATAAGTTCCTGCCTGCGGATTGAAGGTTCCATTGAGCGCTTTTGGCACACTCAAACCAAATCCGCTTAGCAAGCCTTTCAAATAGGAAGCCCAACCAGAGGCAACGCTAGATACCGCCGTCATAAATTCCATAATGGTCAGCCAACCTGCTATCCAAGCTGGAAACTCACCAAGGACAGCATAGAGATAGCTATAAGCACCTCCATTTGCAGGAATTCTTGACGCAAATTCTGCATAAAAGAAAGCAGACATACTCACGCAAAGAGCAGAAATAATAATCGAAATCACCAAAGCTGGACCAGCTAGAGTTGCAGCCGCCGTTCCGGTAATCGTGAAAATACCCGTTCCCACCATAGCGCCAATCCCTAACAAAATCAAATCAAGCAATCGTAAATGACGACGCATGCCAGTCCGATCTCGACTGACATCTTTTTTACGAAAAATATTCATCCTAAACTCCAATTTATTAGATTGAATTATTCTACCATAAAAGCAATCAAAAAGGAATCAAACGTCCCTCTTTTTTGTTAAATAAATTGAAAAAGGAGCAAGAATAGCCCTACTCCTTTTCACTATTATCCGTACCTATCGCTAACTCAAATCGACACAATTCTACGATAACTGCGTGATGTGATGAGAAAGACAAGTACATAGACGATAAAGAAAACAGCACAAACGCCAAGCGTAACTTCCAACATCAATGCAGCATTTAAGACCCCCAGAACTTTCAACATAAGGCTCAGCATATGATAAGCAAAAGCTAGGTGAACAAAGGCAAAGATGAGTGGCAAGAAAAACACAGTCAAAATTTGTTTGCGAATGGTGCGCTTGGTCTGCTTTTCATCTAATCCTACCTTTTGTAAAATTACAAAGCGGTCTCGGTCTTCATACCCTTCTGAAATCTGTTTGTAGTAGATTACCAAAACCGTTCCCAGCATAAAGACAATTGAAAGGAAAATACCAATAAAGAAAACGCCACCTAACATACTCATAATTTCCTGCACACCTTGGATTCTTGTATAACCATACACACCGGCATTATCGGGGAGCGTCGTATTGAACTGTTTCAGCTTCTTCTGGTAAGCTGTATCCAAATCGCCCTTTTTCTTATTAGAAGCCCTGATATTCAAGCCGCCATATAATTCTGTATTAATCGTGTAATGTTGCTTTTGGGAATTCACCAATTTTTGTGGGTCATTAACCACCATAAAAAGTGACTGAGGGATAATGATATTATACTGATCTGTAATGTTTCCAAGAACAAAGTCCTCTTTTAAAAGTTCTTTAACTATCAATTCTTGCCCGTTCAGCTTAAGAGGCTGAGTTTGCCTGATAGAGATTCCTTTTGCAAAGATTACTGTCTCATTATCTTTTAAATTCAATGTTTTGCCCGTCATTTTCCGATAATCATCAGCTGAAAACAGCAGAATATAAGCCTGTGGAGAAACTCGTGTTTCACCTTTTTGATAAATATCAAGCTGATTGCCCTTTTGATTTTTAATTCCCATCGAATAATATTGATAAGCATTTTTCTTAGTGACTGTTAAATGATTCTCTTTTGCAAATTCTGTCAATGCCTGATCCAATTGAGCAGCTGACACTGCATTCCCCTTTATCGTATAATCTTGGGGATACATCACGCTTTTAAGATAACCAGCACCTGCATAAATATTGACACCTCCAGCCAGGGTGACCAAAACCATCGTTGAAAGAATCGCAATCGTTGCCAATCCCACTGCATTTTTCTTCATCCGAAAAATCAAATTGGACACAGAAATCATATTATTAGGTTGATAATAATACCGTTTATTTTTCTGAAGCAACCGTAAAAATACCGTAACTCCTGCATTGAACAGCAGATAAGTTCCTAAAATAACAAAGAGAACAGCTATAAAAAATATACCAATTGCTGTCAGTGGATTTTTGACACTCAGAGCTAGGTAATAAGCATAGCCTAAAGAAATCGATCCAATAATCGTTTGAATCAGAAGAAATCGTCCTTTTCTTTCACCGCTATTCTTTTCCTTGGCCAATTGCAAAGCATTAAAACGTAGAATCCTCAAACCATTGACAAGCACCAAGCCCGCAAAAATAACGCCATAGATGACAACAACTGAAATAAGAACTAACCATTGAAACGTGGATACTAGAACAACTTTTAACCCCATCAATTTCAGTAAAAAGGCATAAATCAGTTTATCAAATACAATACCAAATCCAAGACCAATCGTGACAGTCGTCGCTCCTAAAATCAATAACTCAATGAACACCATGGTAAAGAGATGACGTTTATTAAGTCCTAGCATTCCATACAGCCCCAGTTCTTTCGAGCGATTTTTCATGACGAAGCTATTAGCATAAAAAACGATAATCGCTGCAGCAATCGTCACAATAATCACTCCAAGAGCCAAGACAAATGAAATAGAACTTGCCCCCTGCATTTTTTGTAAATGGGGATTAAACGTTAAAGAATTAAAAATATATGAAATAGCGACGACTAAACAAGTTGCCAACGCAAATGGATAGTATAATCTACGATTTTTCACTAGGTTAGAAACCGCTAATTTTCCCGCTAATCTAAACACCTTGACTCACCTCGCTTGCCATGACCGTTAAGGTATCTGAAATTTCTTGGAACATCTGCCGCTCTGTTTTATCGCCTCGGAAGATTTGATTGTACAAAATTCCGTCCTTGATGAACAGTACGCGCTTAGCACGGCTTGCCGCCGAAGTCGAATGTGTCACCATGAGAATCGTCTGTCCGCGGTCATTGATGTCATCAAATACATCTAAAAGCGCCGCAGAAGACTTAGAGTCTAGCGCCCCTGTTGGCTCGTCTGCCAGCAGAATTTCCGGATTGGTGATAATAGCACGCGCTACTGCCACCCGCTGCTTTTGACCACCGGAAATTTCATAGGGGAATTTTTCCTGCAATTGGTTAATCCCCAGTTCATTACAAGTAGTAACCAACTTTTGCATCATTTCTGTAATCGGACGGCGTGACAAAACGAGCGGCAAAAGAATATTGTCCTTGACCGAGAGCGTGTCTAACAGGTTAAAATCTTGAAAAACGAAACCTAATTTTTCCCGACGGAAGCTCGAAGCCTGACTGTTTTTGATTGTCGCGGTGTCGGTGCCATTGAGAAAGACGCGTCCTTCGGTTGGCTTGTCTAGCATGGCAAGAATGTTGAGCAGAGTGGATTTCCCAGAACCCGACTCGCCCATGATAGCGACATAATCACCTTCATCTACTGTAAAATGAATGTCTTTCAATGCTTCTACTTGGTTGCCTTGAAAGCGAGTTTTGTAAATTTTCTTCACGTGTTGTACGTCTAATAGTGTCATCATTTTCTCCTAACAATTTTTATATATCTATCATACTGAAAAGAAAAGTAACTTTCCATACTTTAACCTTTCATTTTTGACTTTTATCTTACATTTTTGTAAGATTGCCTGAAGCTGTACTGATATTAAAAATGTATCTCAATGACTATATTGTAGCCAGAAATAATATTGACTAGAAGCACAGCCGATTTTTGTCTTTTCGATTTCTTCTTTGGAAATTTTTTCAGTTTTTGGCATTGATTTTTGCTTTAATAAAATTGTTTTCATGTTCTTTCTCCTTTATTTTCTTTACACTTATATGATACAAAAATCACTAAACAGCTGCCATAACATAACCTTTCATTTGAGCCTTAAAAACTTACATTTTTGTAAGAAAAAAGGCTTGGACAAATGTGTCCCCAGCCCTCTGGATATAACTACAAGACCTAAGCTATTCTTTTGTACGGTTTCTTCTTAATTTTACAAGTGATTCATTGATTTTCTTTGTTTTTAGATAAATATCTAAGCGAACAAATAGCCAAATTAAAATATAAATAACAATGAAATCTAGCCAAAATTCAGCTCGCACAAGATTGAAATCCCAGCCATTATAAATCATCATCACACAAACTACAATTAAAGTTAGGAAAAAATGAATCGTTAACTGTAGCAAATAAGAAAAATTTTCAACCTCAAATAGTAAAGTAAATAAGCCAATCAAAGCACTCATTATCAAGATACTTATGATATTAGCAGTTGTCGCTTGGGATTCTTGGATCCGAAAAGCTAAGACAAGTAAATAAGCTAAGGAACCAGTGCGCAGACCTTCTAGCATAGACACTACAATTTTTTTCATGTTTGTTCCTTTCTACAAACCGAGATAATCCATTAACAATCTGACGTATTTTCGACTGACACTTGACTTAATTTTGTTTGTCAATCTAGCCGTCATATTTCCTGAAAAGCTATCCGATAATGATAACAAATGGTCAATATTGATGACAGCGTGTTTTGAAATTTGAATAAAGTTTTTACGATTAACCCGACTTTGAAAATGTGTGAGTGTTTCGGTCGTCGCATAGATACCATCCACACAATACACCATCAATGTTGTCTGATTGATGTCTGCCAAAATAATCTGATCCGTCTTTACCATGACAATTTTATCATCTGTTTTAATGGGAATAGCATTCACATAAAACGACTTGTACTGATGTAAATATTCAAAAATTTCTTTGGCTTCAGCTTCTAACTCGTCCGCTTGAATCACAACAAGTGGATCATTTGAAGGAATGGTTGGATTCATTTTGAATTTAGTCTGCAAAAAATTTCTCTAACTTTCTATCAATTTAAGCAGTTTTAGTCCACCGATTGGTAGCAAGCTGTTGGATTGTCCAAATGACAAGCAAGGCAACTAAAACTACTACAACTATATAGTATGTTTCTTTCATTGTCAATAGAGATTCCCACTTTAATTGAATGCCCATCATCTTTTCAAAATAATCTTGCGCTGCTGTATTATGATGAAAAGCAGTAGCTAAGCTATCTTTCATCATTACTTGTCTAAAGAGAGAAGCAATATATGTGGAGGGAGTACATTTCATTATCGTTTGAGCAAATGACGGAAGAACCCCTATTGGAATATAGGTTCCAACTAAGAAACCAGAGGCAGCTCCGATAATCGTTGCTAGCTTTCCAAGCGTATCTACTGATTTGAAGTGATTCACAAGAATACCATTGAAAATCGAACATAAGAGTGCATTGAGCACCATAATAAGGAGGATTTGAGGAAGCAAAGTCAAATCAACGACAATCTGATCGTCCCAGATAAAGTAGCCTTCCATGACAGTAAACATGATGCTCTGCATCAAAAATCCAATGATGGCAGTACTCAGAAGGTAACTGATAGACAAGCCCCAGCGTCCCAAATCTGTCAGAACTAGGTCTTGTGTTACGTTACTTTCTCTATCTTTCGCTAGTTGGGAAAAACTCGAAAAGGTTGTGGTTAACCCTGTAATGGCAAGCGTTCCACCAATCAACCACGAATCCAATAACTGATTGGTATGAGGGACTTGACTCCAAGAGGTCTTGATATTTGCTTTCAAAAAAACTAAGTACAATATAAAGGAAATCATGGCTCCAAGAAGGGATAAAACCACTCCACTACGATTACGAAAATATAGTAAAAAATTTCTTTTAATGATCATTATCATTTTAACGTACCTCTCTTCCTGTCAACGCCATAAAAGCATCGTCCATTGTTCCTGGTCGAAATTCAAATTGTCGAATAAAAGAGCGACCACACGTTAGAATCTCTAAAGCCTTTTCTGTCGTTTCTGGGTGAATCAACAGTTCATTCACTCTTACTTCCTCAAAAGGAATCTCTTCCTTCAAAATTTCTTTAAAATCAGCAGTATCGGTCACGAATACCTTGAGAAAATTCTGAGCATATTGCTCTTTAATCTGATTAGCAGAACCTTTGGCAGTCACTTGACCGTGATCCACAATATAAATCATATCTGCATCATCTGCTTCATCTAAATAATGAGTGGTTAAGATAACCGTCATCTTCTCTTTTATTTGCAACTGGTGAATCAGCTCCCAAATGGCTTTCCTAGTTTGAATATCTAAACCAGTAGTTGGTTCATCAAGAAAGAGAATATCTGGGCTATTCAGCAGAGCACGGGCAATATCCACTCGTCGTTTTTGTCCACCTGATAAAGTCCCATATAATTGCGTTGAGAAATTTTGCAATCCCAATTGATTCACTAAACTATCAACTTTTCCTTTATCAATATCCTTATATTGACCTGCTCTAATTTCTAAATTTTCTTGCACCGTTAGCATATCATCTAAAACACTGTTTTGGAAAACAACACCTAATTTAATGGGGTTATCATACAGTATCTCTCCTGCCGTAGGCTGCAAAAGTCCTGTCAACATTTGAATCGTTGTAGACTTTCCAGCACCGTTTGGTCCTAAAATTGCGATAAAACTTCCTGTTTCAATCTGAAGATTCAAATCATTCACAGCTTGCTTATTATCATAGACTTTGCTAAGATGGCGTGTTTCTAGTAGCATAACGTTCCTCCAATAATTTATTTTACGAACTTATCATACTACTCACTTTTAAAAAAATCTCGCACTTTTGGATAAGAGGTTCTGCTAGCTAGATAAGAAGTCAGATTTACAAGATAAAAACCACTCGCCAAAAAACGAATGGTTCAAAATACTTATTGTGCTACAATCTTTTGGTAGCTTCTGGAGGTCATTACAAACACTAAGATGTAAACTAAGAGGAAAACACCGCAAGTAGTTATCGTTGTTTGAATGAGTAATGGTATATTTGTTGCACCTAAGAGAGCTACAATCAGCTGCAACATATGAAAAGCAACAGCGATGTGAAGAAAGGCAAAGAGCAACGGCAAGAAGAAAACTGTTATGATTTGCTTTCGAATCGTTGCCTTCGTTTGCTTTTCATCCAGTCCAACTTTTTGCAGAACGATAAAGCCTTCACGATCTTCATAACCTTCTGAAATTTGTTTGTAATAAATCACAAGAACTGTCCCAAGTAGGAAAATCGTAGAAAGAAAAATGCCGATAAAGAGAAGAGTTCCAATAACTCCTTGATAATCTTTTTCAATGCGGTAACGCTCAGAAAGACTGATATTGCCACTTTCCTGACCTTGTTGCTGAAGAGCATTGAAAATACTTTCTTGGAGATCAACCTGTTTATTGGAAGATTGGATACCGATGTAGTAAGTATAGAAAGATTTCAGACCGACTTGACTGGGATTATTGACAACCATATACATGTTTTTTTGTGACACCATACCAGAGGGATTGACAATCTTTCCATGTGCAAAATCTGTCGTCAGATGCTCTTTGATGTTCCACGATTTTCCATTGATGGTGAGAGCTTGCTTTTGATTGATTCGAAGATTTTTTGCATATAGAAGTGCTTCATTATCAGCCAAATCAACTTTTTTCCCTGTCATTTTTTCGTACTCTTGACGGCTGATGACAAGGAAAGGAGCAATCATCTTTTGAGTTTCTTCTACACTTAGTCCTTCCGTCGTTTCAGCAATAGTCAGCTGATTGCCATTGATTTTCGAAATCATAGAAAATTGATAACTATAATCTTCATACTTGGCATCTGTCAAGCCTTTTTCCCGTGCTACTTCTTTGACTGTTTGCAAAAGCGCTACATTTTTATCCGTCTTTGCGCTTGTAACCATGATATTATAATCCTTTGGATACAAAGTTGTCAGATAGTCTTTTCCGCCTACATAGATATTGATAGAACCAACCAGAGTTACCAGCAGCATAGTTGAAAGGATTGAAATCGTTGCTAAACCTGTAGCATTCTTACGCATACGAGAAATCAAATTAGAAACAGAAATAAAATTCTGCGTTTTGTAGTAGTACTTCTTTCTTTTCTTTAAAAATTGCAAAAGCGTAATCGTTCCAGCGTTAAAGAGGAGGTAGGTTGCTAAAACGACCATGAGAACTGCAATAAAGAAAGTCGCAATGGCAGACACCGGCTTGTCAACTGTGAGTGCGATATAATAAGCCGCAGCCAGAAGCCCTAAACCCACAAGCGTCTGCAAGCCAAGAAATCGTCCTTTTTTCTCTCCAGCCTTCTTTTCTCTCATCAAATGAAGTGAGCTGTAACGAAGCAGGCGCGTAGAATTTAAAAAGAGAATCAGCGCAAAAGCCACACCCAGACTAGCTAAAACGGTGAAAATATTCGACCATTGGAAAGTTGAGGCAATTACTACTTTCATTCCCATGAATTTCAGCAAAACTGCAAAAAGCAATTTGTCTAAAAGAAGACCTAAACCAATTCCAAGTCCGACAGTCACTAAGAAAAAGTAAAGCATTTCAAAGAAAGTCATCAGCAGCATGTGCCGCTTCTCCATTCCTAAGATACTGTACAAACCAAGCTCCCGTGAGCGATTCTTCATGACAAAACTATTGGCATAGGTGATAAGGATAAGAACTGCAATCTGAACGACCCAAATCCCAAATTGCAGGGTCATACGAGCCGCCGAGCCACCGTAACTGGCTTCTAGATTGGGGCTGTAGGCAAGCGATACAAAACTATACAAAATCGCTGTTGCCACAATCGTTGCTAGAGCAAACGGATAATACAGACTGCGATTTTTTATCAGATTTGAGACTGCTAATTTATTCGTTAGTTTGAACATAACCACTCACCTCACTTGCCATAACCGTTAAGGTATCTGAAATTTCTTGGAACATCTGGCGCTCGGTCTTATCTCCTCGGAAGATTTGATTGTACAAAATTCCGTCCTTGATGAACAGTACGCGTTTAGCACGGCTTGCTGCAGAAGTCGAGTGCGTTACCATGAGAATTGTCTGTCCGCGGTCATTAATATCATCAAATACATCTAAAAGCGCCGCAGAAGACTTAGAGTCTAGCGCCCCTGTTGGCTCGTCTGCCAGCAGAATTTCCGGATTGGTGATAATAGCACGCGCTACTGCCACCCGCTGCTTTTGACCACCGGAAATTTCATAGGGGAATTTTTCCTGCAATTGGTTAATCCCCAGTTCATTACAAGTAGTAACCAACTTTTGCATCATTTCTGTAATCGGACGGCGTGACAAAACGAGCGGCAAAAGAATATTGTCCTTGACCGAGAGCGTGTCTAACAGGTTAAAATCTTGAAAAACGAAACCTAATTTTTCCCGACGGAAGCTCGAAGCCTGACTGTTTTTGATTGTCGCGGTGTCGGTGCCATTGAGAAAGACGCGTCCTTCGGTTGGCTTGTCTAGCATGGCAAGAATATTGAGCAGAGTGGATTTCCCAGACCCCGACTCACCCATGATAGCGACATAATCACCTTTGTCCACCGTAAAATGAATGTCTTTCAGTGCTTCTACTTGGTTGCCTTGAAAGCGGGTTTTGTAAATTTTCTTCACATGTTGTACATCTAATAGTGTCATCATTTTCTCCTTTTTTAAAATCTAAAATATAACTGTTGCGCTGATTGACTCACTTCGTAACCAAATTGTGCTTTTTCAATATCTTTTACACTTGGCTGAAGCAGTTGCCTGTCTTGTTTCAATAAAATTTTACCATATTTATCTTCAGCTTTCTTTTTCCAATTTTCCAATTGCAGTCAATTCGTCATCGTCCAATTTTTCATCTATTTATGTACGAGATAAGCGATACATGTAATCAACCATAAGTGAGCTGGATAAAAGATATAAAAGAAATACTTGCTCCACTTGGTCACAGGACCGCGCTCGCCATTATAGAGTGAAATAAAAGGCAGTACTGTGATAAAAAGCCAATCGGAATTATAAAACATCATTAACAGTGTGTCGCTCCATGTCGGGTAAATCTGAATACTCATACAAAATAGGACAACCGCTAAAATACCATACAGAAGATTGCGGAGATTTCTCTTTTCTCTACAAGTATAGGTGATCAACATAAATGGAATAATGACCATGCCACCTTCTGTCACAAAACCAGCCAACAAGCAGACAACAATGCCTAAGATAAAGCGAATGGGCTGGCGTTTAATATCAACTGGATTGCTTGTTTGGTTTATGCCAAAAAAGATATTGAGGACAAGTACACCGCAAGCCAAAGTTAAGAAAATATTATTATATATCTGAACTCCTTTAGACTGAAACAGCAAATTGAGAATCGTATTTCCAGCAAACATGATAGCTGACCAGAAAAAGAGACGCATATTGTAAAGCAGACGACTTCGAGTGTATAAGAAGCCTTCTACCGCTGCAAATGCAAACCAAACTGCTACACAGCGTGTTAAAGCATGAAAAATGCTCGCCCATTCACCTGACAGTAAACCTGGTATTTTTTCAAGATGATCAAAGACCATTAAAACAGCCATTAAGAGCTTGAGCTGAAAAGCGTTCAATCCTTTTGTTTTCATAACTGCCTCCTCTATGAAACATCATTCATTTTCTAATCTTATGATACAAAAAAAGAAAGGCTGCTACCATAACATAACCTTTCATTTTTAGAGGCGAACCTTACAATTTTGTAAGATTGCATTTATTCAAACAATAATTTCTTTTCTTTAAAAGTAATCATAACGGTTGTGCCTTCTCCGACCACCGACTGCAAATGCAATTCATGCCCCAGTTCATCCGCAATTTTCTTAGATAAATAGAGCCCCAATCCTGATGACTGATGCGTTAGGCGCCCGTTGTAGCCAGAAAAGCCTCGCTCAAACACGCGCAGAAGATCGGCATCTTGAATCCCCAAACCAGTATCCTTCATATACAAGGTATCTTCCTTAAAGAAAATCTCAATGCCTCCTTGCTTCGTATATTTAAGACTATTAGAAAGCACTTGCTCTAAAATAACAAGAAACCACTTCTTATCTGTGATAATGGTGTGATTCAAATCATGCAAATTTAGGCTCAATCCTTGCTGAATAAAGAAAATGGCATACTTTTTGACAACATCTTTGACCAAGTCTTCTATATTTTCTTTTTTCACGACTAAATCATCATGAAAACTTTCCAACCGCAGATATTGTAGGACTAAGTTGGTATAAGAGTCGATCTTAAACAACTCCTGCTCCAATTGATTTTTGAGCGTCTGCTCTTGTAAATCCTGCACCAAGAGCTTGCTAGCAGCAATCGGCGTCTTGATCTGGTGCACCCAAAGTGTGTAATAATCCAGTAAATCACTCTGCTTTTCTTGATGCTGTAATTGCAGTTCTTTTTTGTCCTTTTCTAAAGTTTCGATTTTGGAGAAGAGCAATGCTTCTAAAGGAGTTTGTGCCTGACCTTCCCCATAAAAGACAAGATGACGAAAATTTTGGTACTGCTTTACGATATCCAACAGGAAACCCGCCAGACTAATCAGCAATAAAATCAATAAGACATACTGTAAGACTGCTCGTTCATCTTTAAAAAGATAACAAAAGGAAAATAATAGTGTATAAAAAATAAGTAATAGTAAAAATAAAAACTGGCGCGAGCGAAAATAATAGCTAAGAAACAAACGCTTATTCTGATAATCCATTGGTCAATCCGTAGCCTATACCTTTCTTTGTTTCAATGAAATTCTTGAGCCCTGCTTCTTCTAATTTCTTACGCAGTCGCGCAACATTCACAGATAAGGTATTGTCATCAATAAAGAAATCACTATTCCAGAGCTCTTTCATCAGATCATCGCGGGCGACAATGCTGCCTGAATGCTCAAACAACACGCGCAAAATCTGAAATTCATTTTTTGTCAGTGTAATCACTTTTCCCTCATACATCATATCCATAGATTTTAGATTGAGAATCACGCCATGGTATTCCAGCAGACTTTGATCCGTACCAAACTCGTAAGACCGTCGTAGCAGCCCTTGTACTTTAGCGAGAAGAACATTGTTATCAAACGGTTTCGTGACAAAATCATCTCCGCCCATATTGATTGCCATAACGATATCCATTGCTTGGTCTCTTGATGACAAAAACATAATGGGCACTTTAGAAATCTTGCGAATTTCTTGACACCAGTGGTATCCATTAAAGAGAGGCAAGCCGATGTCCATTAGCACTAGATGCGGCTCTTCCTTGACAAAAATCGTCAAGACTTGCATGAAATCCTCTACCGCAACTACTTCAAATCCCCATTGCTCCAGCATTTTTTTGACTTGTTGGCGAATGACAGCATCGTCTTCTACTAATAATATCTTGTGCATCCTATCCCTCATTTCCGCTTTCTTTCTCTATTATAACAAAGACTTGCGAAAATATGCTATACTAACAATAGATTTTCAGAAAAGAGAACCTTTATGGGAAATATTTTTAACTATTTAGAAGATGTACAATACGACAGTATCTACGATCAGCCCTTTACAGAGCTGGATATGCTGCTTTTGACCGAGATCACATATCTAAACTATGACACAATCGTAACGGACGGTCTTGACCTGCAAAAAGCCAGCCGTTTAACTGATGTGCCACAAGATATGTCTCAAGAAAATTCCATGATGAATACCAAACATCGCTTGGCACTCTTGCAGCAGGCAGCAAGTGTCAAACGCTATAAGAACATCAAACTCTTGGGTTATGTGAATGATATTGATTTAGATGTGCAAAAACAATTTGCTGCTATGACTTATAAGATTGATTTGGATACCTTTGTCATCACTTTTCGCGGAACAGATGATTCTATTATTGGCTGGAAAGAAGATTTTCACATGACTTATATGGAGCATGTCCCTGCGCAGCAAACTGCTGTACGCTACGTTCAAAAGGTCATGCAGGCTTTTCCAACAGCGACCTTTATCTTGACAGGACATTCCAAAGGTGGCAATCTAGCGACTTACGCTGGCAGCCAAGTGGAGCCTGCCTTGCAAGCAAGAATTTCTCAAATCTATAGTTTTGACGCTCCGGGACTGAATCATACAGTGATTGAAACAGACGGCTATCAGGAAATGGATCCAAAAATCAAACGTTACATTCCGCAAGGCTCTATTGTCGGGATGATGCTGGAAACACCTAAGCAAGCGCACATTGTAAAGAGTGTGGCTATTGGTGGTATTGCCCAGCACGATACCTTCTCTTGGCAAATCGAAAATGAGCACTTTGTCTTACTTGACACGCTCAACCCAGACAGCATTCAGACAGACAAAACTCTCAAAGAATGGGTGGAGACGGTTCCCGATGATGAACTTAAAGATTTCTTTGATGTCTTTTTCGGCCTCATTTTAGACGCTCAAATTACGTCCATTGATGAATTTTTCCAACCTAACAGTATCAAGAAATTGCTGACTATCGTCCAAAATGCCCAAGCCCTTACCGAGCAAGAAAAAGAAATGCTCAGCCGCCTAACACGCCTGCTCATCTCTATCCGTTACCAAGCCTGGATTGATGATTTTAAAACACCTAGTCCAATGGCCTTTATGACCGATGTACGAGAAAGCTGGACTAGTCTGGCGGAGAGGTTTTCGTTTTTAAATAAAGATGAATAGTACATCATCATGTTTTATACTAGAAAAGGGAGTCCTGTCTCACTCCCTTTTTTAACGACTTCTCAAATAGTTCGTCCGACCCTCGGACGAACAGTTCCCATTCACTCCGTGGATCGAGGCGACAAGCTTATAACCCTTAAAAAGCGAGGCTGAGACATTATTGTCCCAGCCTCCTTTTTAATTCTAATCTTCCTGTGGGCTCACCCAATCAAGCTACCATTTGGTACATTTTGATCTACTGTGAGCAGAGTTAGTTGATTACCATATTCTGCTGAGAGGATCATGCCTTGGCTGATACGTCCCATCATCTTGCGTGGTTTGAGGTTCGCTACGATTTGGACTTTCTTGCCAACCAATTCTTGCTCGTTTGGATAGTATTTAGCAATCCCAGACAGAATTTGACGATCTTCGCCGTCTCCCGCATCCAAGCGGAATTGAAGCAATTTATCAGAACCTTCAACTTTAGAAACTTCTTTAACCTCTGCGACACGGATTTCTACTTTGTCAAAATCGTCAAACTTGATTTCCTTGCGGTTGAGTTTGAGTTCTACCTCTTCTGGCTCCCATTCCTTTTCAATGGCTGGCTTATTGGCTTCCATTTGGTCCTTGATGTAGGCAATCTCTGCGTCCATGTCTAGGCGTGGGAAGATTGGTGTTCCTTTTTTAACCACAGTTAAGCCTGCTGACAATCCTGCCAAGTTAAGATTTTCCAGCGAAGTTGCCTCTGGCAAACCAAGCTGACTCAAGATAGCGTCACTTGTTGTCATCATAAATGGCTTGATCAAATGTGCCACCACACGTAAACTAGCTACCAAATGTGCCATAACCGCTGCTAAATCATCACGTTTAACTTCATCCTTCGCCAATATCCACGGAGCTGTCTCATCAATGTATTTATTGGTACGAGAAATAATATTCCAAACCGCTTCAAGGGCGCGTGGATAATCCACAGCATTCATTTGTTTGTGGTATTGTGCCAAACTATCAGCAACTACTGCTGCCAAATCAGCATCGAAGTCCGTCACATTTTCCACATAAACTGGAACTTCACCTTCAAAATACTTGTTAATCATAGCAACCGTGCGGTTGAGGAGGTTCCCAAGGTCATTGGCCAATTCATAGTTGATTCGACCTACATAGTCCTCTGGAGTAAAAGTTCCGTCTGAACCAACCGGAAGGCTACGCATGAGGTAGTAACGAAGTGGGTCCAGTCCATAGCGCTCTATCAACATTTCAGGATAGATAACGTTCCCTTTAGACTTAGACATCTTGCCGTCTTTCATGACAAACCAACCATGACCAATCAAACGTTCTGGCAATTTGATATCGAGCATCATGAGAAGGATTGGCCAGTAGATTGAGTGGAAACGAAGGATGTCTTTTCCAACCATGTGGAAGACTGTTCCGTTCCAGAATTTGTCAAAGTTAGCGTGTTCGTCTTGATCGTAGCCAAGAGCTGTCACATAGTTGAGCAGTGCATCAAACCAAACATAGACAACGTGTTTTGGATTTGATGGGACTGGTACACCCCAGGTAAAGGTAGTACGAGAAACCGCCAGATCTTCCAAACCTGGCTCGATGAAGTTACGTAACATTTCGTTGAGGCGACCATCAGGAGTGATGAAGTCAGGGTGCGATTTGAAAAATTCGACCAAACGATCTTGGTATTTGCTGAGGCGAAGGAAGTATGATTCTTCAGAAACCCATTCGACTTCATGACCTGATGGAGCGATACCGCCAGTTACGTTTCCAGCTTCATCACGGAATACTTCTGCAAGCTGGCTTTCTGTAAAGAATTCCTCATCCGAAACAGAATACCAACCAGAATACTCACCTAGATAAATGTCATCTTGCGCCAGAAGACGTTCAAAAACATCTGCTACTACTTTTTCATGATAATTATCGGTTGTGCGGATAAACTTATCATAAGAAATATCCAGCAGTTGCCAAAGTTCTTTTACTTCTTTCGCCATCCCGTCCACATATTTCTGAGGAGTAACACCCGCTTCTTCTGCTTTCTGTTGAATCTTTTGACCGTGCTCATCAAGCCCTGTCAAATAAAAAACATCATAACCCATAAGACGCTTGTAACGAGCAAGGACATCGCAGGCAATGGTCGTGTAAGCAGAGCCAATGTGGAGCTTGCCAGACGGGTAGTAAATAGGTGTCGTAATATAAAACGGTTGTTTTGTAGTCATTTTTTAATCCTTTCAAGGCTAATGAAACCTTTTTTGATAACATCTCATTATACCATATTTTGCAGGGTTTGCGACAGGACAAATTCTTCTTCTGTAAGCATAAAAAAGACCTAGACAAGATTCTAGGTTTAATAGCTCACAACGTTCAAACTGCCGCTTTCGTATTCTGCGATAAAGATATTAGAAATGTCAGGATAACCGCTTTTAGTCAGTCTCTCGACGGACCATTCTTCTGTTTTGTCAATACATTCTAAAACATCAATCTGGACAACACCATCTGTGACAATGGGATATTTGGGATTTTCTTCACCTGCCTGCACGACGATGAGCTGACCATTTTGCTCGATAACCGCCCTCTTGACCTGCTTAAGCTGGAAAATGCCCTGGCTACGTAGTTTTAAGGCCACATCTGCGGTTGAAAGACCAACGGAACGACAAGCTTCTGAACTTAGCTTTCCATGCTGAATCAAGATCGTTGGTCTGCACATCTGAAGTTAATTTACTAAAGTCAGTAAATTTATCCCTTCTCCCTTATGTTACTCAATAAACTTACAATCAAACTCAAGAATATGAGTTACTAACCTTATATACAAATTAGTTTCAACCTATTAGTTTGAATTAACCGTGTTAATAAATTTTTACCATGATTTTTATTATCTAATGTTTGACCATATTTCTCAATCAAACGAGAGATATTTAACATCTGCTCTTGCTGAATCCGTTCGGGCTCACTTTCTTCATAAACACTATAATAAAATATCAGTTCTAAATTTTGATTACCATACAGTTCATAGTAGTCAAACATCTGCTGAAAATAAGCATAATCAGCTTCTGCTAGTGAGTGACCATAGAACTTAATTTGTTTAATAGTATCAATATAAATTTCTCTATCATTCGCAACATCTTCAAAATTTCTTGAATAGAGTTGAAGCGTTCGATAGGTTTTAGTAAAACGATACTCTAAAGCAGTAGCATCCACACCTTCATGATCAATTCCAAAAATAATATTACTTAATCTGATACTACTTTTAGGCACTTTCCCATGGATATCGGCATACTTAGTCGGTGAATACTTAGGTTTACAGCTCTCCGACCAAATAGAAGTGTAATTAAAACTTAACAAATAGTATGGTCTAGATTCTACAGGTGTTATAGAATCAGACTCAGGATTTAACATACGTTTTAGAAGATCATTACTTTTCGCTAGATAGCTAGCATTTTTTTCTACTTGACACTTAATAAAACACTCAAAATCATATTCAAGCTCATTAAGCTCCAACATTAAAATAGTTGTAACCAATTCCTTTATACGATCAATATCAACATTCGCTTTCGTTGAATAACATTCTTGCATTTTTTTATACATATCATTTTGAGGTATTGAGCTTACATCCTTATGAAGTATCGAATATGTAATAAATTTTAGAATAAAAGAGCGCTCGCTATAAGGAGTTCGTGAAAGTCCTAATTCTGCATATTTTTCGAGATTTGTTCCAATTTTTTCGGCTGAAACAGCATCCGCTATAGTATGACTAATGAAATCAATTATTTGATAGTCTTTTAAATAATTAGCCATAATTTCTTCAACCGAAGCCCAATTCTTTAGCCCTTTCGATTTTTCAAACAAAAATATTAAATACCAAATATTGACCTCCTTAAAATCAGGATAATTACGATGAACTTGGTATGTCCCCACGTCCTCAGCGATATTCAAGTAATCACGTAATCTAGTCTCATATTGTTCAACAACAGGCTTATCTGAATCAATAAGCTTTTGTTCAAAATTTTCTTTGAAATGATTGGTTAAGACGTATGATAAAAAATTATAATATGTTGTTCCTAAACCACATTGTAAGTCAAAGCCATTCCCAACAACAAACAATTCAGTAATTTCTCGTTCACTCACTGTCCCATCTCCTTCACTTTCTTTTCAGTAACATACTCCTCTAAAACGTTTAGCTACTTAACATTATATCATGATTCACCTATCATCAAGACTTTAAATTTGATTAACATATCAACTCAGCAAAAAACGTTCTCAATAATAGTTTTGCATAAAGTTGGACGATTAAACTCAATTTTCTGTAGGTATTTTTTGAACTCAATACCCTTCAATTAAATTTATACATATAATTTTTAGCACCCGCTACTCTTTGAATTAATTTTTACTCAAAATTTTTATCATTTAAACCTTTCTAGCTAATTTTTACAAATAAATTTTTGTATTTGATGCTCTTCGAGTGAATTTTTGCAAAGAATTTTTAGTAATCGATGCCTTCCGAGTGAATTTTTACACAGATTTTTAGTATAATGAAGAAAAGGAGGGCTAAAAATGAAAACACATCTTATTAGCCAAGCTATTCTAAAATACCTGTCTGGTCTTATGTTTTTGATTTTGCTCATTTTTATACCAGCAGGAAGTTTAGACTTTTGGAAGGGCTGGCTTCTCGTGGGATTAGTCTTTCTACCAATGCTCTTGATTGGAATCCTTCTGTTCCTTTATAAACCTGACCTCCTCAGAAAAAGACTGGAAATGAAAGAGAAAGAAAAGGAACAAAAGCAGATCATTTTTTTGAGTGCTTTACTCTTTCTTGCTACCTTTATCTTAGCTGGTTTAGACTATCGTTTCTCTTGGTTTCAAGTCCCCAGCCTAATCACATGGTGTGCAAGTTTCATTTTTCTAGCATCCTATCTCCTCTATGCTGAAGTTCTGCGAGAAAATAACCATTTATTTAGAATTATTGATGTTCAAGACCAGCAAAACGTCATTTCAACTGGGCTTTACGGAATCGTCAGACATCCTATGTATCTAGCAACCCTTGGCCTGTTTCTGAGCATTCCGCTCATTTTAGGTTCACTTTTAGCTTTCCTTGTCATGCTTCTTTATCTTCCTATTATCAACCAGCGCATAAAAGGAGAAGAGGCTTTCTTAGAAAAGAATCTAGAAGGCTATCAAGAATACAAAAATCAAGTCACTACAAAAATCATTCCATTCCTATGGTAACAAAGAAAATGACAAACCCAAAACTCGCCTGCTTAGCCTTTTTTTGGTAAAATAGAAAAAAATGAATCTAGAAAAGGTATCTATATGAAACTCATTTCTTGGAATATTGACTCTCTCAACGCAGCTTTGACCAGCGACTCTGCACGCGCGCAATTGTCACAAGCTGTTTTACAGACTTTAGTAAGATTAGACGCTGATATTATCGCCATTCAGGAAACAAAGTTATCTGCTAAAGGTCCGACTAAAAAACATCTAAAAGTTTTGGATGAATTATTCCCACATTATGAAACTACATGGCGCTCTTCTATAGAACCTGCACGTAAAGGTTATGCCGGAACTATGTTTTTATACAAAGAGAATCTATCTCCAAAAATAACCTTCCCAGAAATCGGTGCACCTTCTACTATGGATGCCGAAGGGCGTATTATTACCCTTGAGTTTGAAAAATTCTTTGTCACACAAGTCTACACTCCCAATGCAGGTGATGGTTTAAAACGTTTAGAAGAACGACAAATCTGGGACAAAAAATATGCTGACTATCTAACAGCTTTAGACATAGAAAAACCTGTCCTTGCGACAGGGGACTACAATGTAGCCCACAATGAGATTGACCTCGCTCATCCTTCTAGCAACCGTCGCTCACCTGGATTTACAGATGAAGAACGATCCGGATTTACCAATCTGTTAAATCGTGGTTTTACGGATACTTTCCGTTACATTCACGGCGATATTCCAAATGTTTATAGCTGGTGGGCACAACGCAGCAAGACCAGCAAAATCAATAACAGTGGCTGGAGAATTGATTACTGGCTGACCAGCAATCGAATTGCAGATAAAGTAACCAAGTCAGAAATGATTGACTCAGGTACAAGGCAAGACCACACACCAATTGTATTGGAAATTGAGTTATAAAAAAAGAGGTTTCTCCTCTTTTTTTCAATCAAAATGGTACAACTGCGGATATTGATCGCATTTAGGATTTCTTGGGTGGCAGATTTCACGACCAAAGCAAATCATAGCTTGGTGAGCTGGAAGCCATTCATTTTTGGGCAACACTTCCATCACACGTTGTTCGACTTCTAAAGGGGTAGCCGACTTTTTGACAATATCATGGTGTTTGCAAATCCGCTCCACATGGGTATCTACTGCAAAAGCCGGAATACCAAAGCCAACACTCATAACCACATTGGCTGTTTTGCGTCCTACACCCGCAAGACTTTCCAATTCCTTTCGTGTATGTGGGACTTGACCGCCAAAGTCATCTAGCAACTGCTGAGCACATTTTTTCAAAAACTTAGCCTTATTGCGATAAAGTCCAAGACGAGCAATATACTTGGCAATCTCGCTTTCTGATGCCGCCGCCATTTCCCGTGGAGTTGGATAGGTTTTAAAAAGGGCTGGTGTAACAGCATTGACTGCTGCATCGGTCGTTTGAGCTGACAGCATGACCGCTACTAACAATTCAAAATGATTGGTAAAATTCAAGCTAGGTTTCGCATTTGGAAATAGAGCGATGATTTCCTCAATTACCTTTCGCGCACGTTTTTTTGATAAAACCATTTTTTCTCTTTTCGTTTTTTACTAATATTCACTGAAAATCAAACAGTCTCACAGACTGTTTAGCAACCTTGCAAAGTGAGACTATACAAAATATCTGGCGGGATATGTTGTATTGGATGATTAAATTAAGAGACTGACGATTAACATTTTCAAATTTTAGTTCTATCTCACTCCCAAGCTAACAAGGTTTGAAGAGATTTTCTCAGTGTATAAAAACATTATAACACGAACACCAATGATACCAAAATGTAGAGCTTAAAAAGAAGTGGGACAACAATTGCGAGTTTAAAGAAATCTATTTTGTCGTCTCACTTCTTTTTTATTTACAAATCTAATATTGCATATTCTGTGCGGTAGCCTATTTGCAGGATTTTTCCGTCTTTTTCTAAGATTGGTCGTTTGATGAGCATGCCATCGGTTGCTAAAAGCTCTGCGGCTTCTTCGGCGGACAATCCTGATAGTTTATCTTTCAAACCTAGCTCACGATATTTGAGCCCGCTAGTGTTGAAGAAAGATTTGATGTTTAAATCAGAATTTTCCATCCAAGTTAAAATTTCCTCTTTACTCGGTGTTTCCTTGACAATATCCACCGCTTCAAAGTCCAAACCCAACTGGCTTAATTCAGCCTTGGCTTTGCGACAGGTCGAACATTTTGGATATTCAATAAATCGTAACATATCATTTTCTCCATTTGTATCATTTATCTAAAGCTTTCTCGCTAAGCTCTACGCCTTCATGCTTCAGCAACCACATTTTCTTGTCTAATCCCCCAGCATAACCGGTTAATTGCCCTTGACTTCCCAGCACACGATGACAGGGAACGATGATAGAAAAGGGATTTCTGCCCACAGCGCCACCAACAGCCTGCGCCGAGTGAATATCTAACTCCTTTGTTATTTGACCATACGTGACCGTTCTCCCATAAGGAATAGTTTGCAGATAAGTCCAGACCCGTTGTTGAAAATCCGTCCCAACAGGAGCCAAAACAAGACTCGAAAAGTCTGGATACTTTCCGCTAAAATAATCATCTAGCAAAAGACGAGTTCTTTTCAGAATATCATTTTCTACTGGCATCGTGGCTTTCTCTAAACCACGCTCAAAATATTTTTGCTTGAAAAACCAAGCTCCAACAAGCCCTGTCTCATCAGCAACCAAAGACATTTCTCCTAAAGGGGAAATATAAATTTGTTTATAAAAAGTCATTTTTACTCACTGACTTGCTCATGATAACGAGCATATAATTCACTCTTATTCCAGCCGTATTTTTTCGCTACTTCTTTGATAGCTTGATTTTTCTTTGCTCCTGCTGCTACTAGAAGATCAACCTCTGCCAACAAATCCGCTTCTGACTGTTCAATCTCTTCTTCCTTAAAACCTTCTACGATTAACAAACATTCACCTTTTAGTGGATTTTCCGAAATATGGTCTATCACTTCTGAAATCAAGCCACGTTGGTATTCCTCATAAATCTTAGTCAATTCCCGTACCAGAACAACGGAACGATTTCCATAGACACTAAGCATATTTTCTAAAGTAACCTTAACCCGATGAGGAGATTCGTAAAAAATCTGTGTCTCTGGATAGGCTTTTTTATTAGAAAAAAACTCTTTTTGCTGACCAGCCTTGCGTGGCAAAAATCCATAAAAAATATGAGGTTGTGGAGCTAAGCCACTAGCTATCAAAGCTGAAATGCCTGCGCTGGGACCAGGCACAGTCACTACTGCGATTTCCTCATCAATAGCAGCCTTGACTAAATCATGCCCTGGATCCGAAATGCTAGGCAAGCCGGCATCCGAAACCTGCGCAATATCCTGACCACTTTTCAGCAAACGAATCAAATCAGGGATTTTTTCTTTAGCATTATGCTCATGAAAGCTAATCTGCTTCGTAGCAATGTCAAAATGCTTGAGCAACAGACCAGTATTTCTGGTATCTTCTGCTGCAATGAAATCAACTTCTTTCAGAGTATTGACCATACGGATACTCATATCGTCCATATTCCCAATCGGAGTAGCCACCAGATAGAGCTTCCCATAAGGAGACTGACCTTTAAAACTTTTTTGAATCTGCATGCTTACTCCCTAAAAAGCAATTCATCACAAAACATACATTCTGCATCATTTTCACGACGTTGACCATAAAAATCCGTGCACACGTGAAATCCATCTTCATAGAGTTTGCGCAGATTATCTCGATTTCTTTTCGTTTTTGGTGCTGCTGCGTGCTCCACTTGACCTAATCGCTCTCTTAATTTATCATTTTCCAAGCGAAGCGCTACGTTTTCTTCCACCACACTTTTCAGATTTTTCTTAATCGCCTCTACCTCTGCCAAAGTAACAAGCAGATTTTGAGAAAATTCATCAAGGGCATCAAATAATTCTTTTTTATTCATCCTCACTACCATTTCCCTGTGCCAACGTAGCACATCATTCTCTTTCTTGTAACACCATATATTCTAGTGCATTTTGAAAACTAACATTGGCTTGCCACATTTTTCTTGCTGTAAATATACCTTCTAAATAGAAGCGTCCCCACGTTGTTTGCATTTCTTTTGCAAAGAGAAGCTCCAAGAGTTTCAAAACCTGTTCTTGCTTTTCCTTATCATCTGCCAGACTAGCCAACTTCGCAACCTGCAAATAAGCGGCCTCTTTTCGATTTAAGCAAAGCGATGCAAAACGCTCACATTCTGCTGCCAAGTCAAAAAAAGCTGGGCTGGCTGCCAAACGTAGGGCTTCTTCTTCTGTTTGACTATAAGCAGTTAACAATTCTGCTTGTGTCTTTATCAGCCCAGCCTGCTCCAATTTTTCAAGCAAATAGGCTTGATTTTTTGGAAAATGAAATAGCTGCGCTCGGCTTTTAATCGTGGACAAAATAAGATTTTCATCCGCTGTCAACAAGAAAATATACACTTCACTTTGCGGCTCTTCAATGACCTTCAACAGCGAATTAGCTGCATTGACATGCATCTTGTCCGCATCACAAATGATAAACACTTGCTTGCTGCTTTCAAACCCTGACTGAGAAAAATTACGCACTAGTTCTCGGACACGCTCTGTCTTGATAATCTGATTGACAGGACGGACGACTGTCACATCTGAAAAATCCTCTTCCTCAATCAACCGACAATTTCGACATTCTCCACAAGGAAGAACACCATTTTTATTGGTGCAAAACAAGCTCTGTGCCAAACATTGAGCCATTTCAAAACTGCCGAAAGCCCCTGTAAACAGATAAGCATGATTCAGCCGATGTTGCTGTAGAATGTGCTCAAAACGCTCAAACAAAACTGGCTGCAACTGAGCTAATTCTTCTATTTTCATCTTAAACTCTCAACTCGTTCTGCCAATACTGCTAAAGTATCTGCAACGACCTTTTCTAATGGCTGACTAGCATCAATCTTTCTCACACGATTTGGCTCTTTTTCAAGAATAGACAAATACCCCTCACGCACGCGCCGATGCCATTCCACACTTTCACGATCCAAGCGGTCCGCACCACGCTCTTTGCTCTTAGCAATACGAGCCAAGCCTTCCTCTGCTTCAATATCAAAATAAAGGGTCAAATCTGGCTTCAAACCGTCGGTCGCAAAATCATTCAGCCAATCAATATCAGCCACCTTCAAGCCTCGACCAAAACCTTGATACGCCACCGAACTATCAATAAAGCGATCCACCAGCACCATTTCACCACGATCTAAAGCAGGTAAAATACGTTCCACCAAATGTTGCCTACGACTGGCAATATAGAGGAGCAATTCCGTTTTTTCATCGATTTCCGTATGCTTCGGATCTAAAACAACATCGCGAATCTTCTCCGCAACTGCCACTCCACCAGGCTCACGCGTAGTGACAAACGCCTGCCCTTTTGCTTCTAAAATCGGAATCAAGGCTTCTAAAACACTTGATTTTCCTGCACCATCTGGTCCCTCTAAAGAGATGAACATTCCTTTTGACATACTAACTCATTTCTTCCTTTTTCTCCTTTCTATTTTAACAAAAAACTCCAGAAAAATCATTGCCAGAAAAAGTTTAAAAAAATTTTTTCAAAATGATACATAAGTTTTCAAGATTTGATACAATAGAATGTACAGAAATTATTAGGAGGTTATTATGTCTAAGTTTAAAAACTATCTAACGATTATTCTAGGAGCTGGAATTTTTGCTTTTGCAATCAATTATCTGATTATTCCGAATCATTTGTATGAGGGAGGCGCAACTGGTGTGACCCTCATTACATACTATCTTTTTAAGATTCCTGTTTCACTGATGAATCTCATCATCAACATTCCTCTTTTCATTATTGCTTGGAAAATTTTTGGATCGCGGCTTTTGTACTCTAGTATCTTAGGGACTTTTGCCGTTTCTGCTTGGCTGGCGGTCTTTGAAAAAATCCCTTTCGTGATTAACCTTGAAGGCGACCTCGTGATTGTGACGCTTCTGACAGGGATTATTGCTGGCGTTGGACTAGGAATTGTTTTCAATGCCGGTGGTACGACTGGCGGTACCGATATCATTGCTCGAATCGCTAACAAGTATACGAATATCTCCATGGGAAAATTGATGTTTACTGTAGACTTCTGCGTCCTTATTTTCGTTATACTTGTTTTTAAAGATGTTCGCTTAGTGACTTATACATTGATTTTTGTCTTTATCGCTTCACGAGTGATTGACTTGATTGGTGAAGGCGGTTATGCCGGCAAGGGCTTCATGGTTATCACTAGCCGTCCAGAAGAATTAGCAAAGAAAATTGACGAAGATCTCGGTCGCGGAGTTACTTTCATCAATGGGCAAGGCTACTACAGCAAGAATGATCTGAAACTCATTTACTGTGTTGTTGGACGAAACGAAATGCAATCCATGAAAAAAGTTATTCATAGCGTCGATCCACATGCCTTTATTACCATTACAGATGCCCATGAAATCCTTGGTGAAGGCTTTACCTTAGATGTCAATAAGCAACCGATTCAGAAATAATCTTGCTCCCATTATAAAAAACGCATGATCACAGTTAAAAGACTGCTCTCATGCGTTTTTATTGTCTTATAAAGCTTTTGCTGAAGTACGGGTAATGTCTTCTACCTGAATGCTTTTGTCTTCAAATTTCGCTTTTAAAGCCGGCAAGTCCACATTGCCATCGATTTGAACTTCAATGATAACCTTGCCATCTTTGCGTGGAATATTAACAGCGTTAGAGATGTTGAGATTTTCTTCGACAATCAAATGCACTATCTTCTCCAACACACCGACTTCATCTTCTGTAATGAAACGCACGCGAATACCTTCTTCACCATAGCCAGCAATTTCAAGAAAGGCTCTGAAAACATCACGATCTGTAATGACGCCGTATACTTGCTGGTTGTCCACCACTGGTAAAATGCCAATTTTATTTTTCAGCATCAAGTAAGTAGCATCTTCCAAACTAGCAAATTGTGATACCGTCACCACATCACGAATCATGACATCTTTGATTTTGGTCTTGTTTAGCAAATAATTCATCTCATAGATAGACAAGCTGGTCGCTTTTGAAGGACTTGCTTCGGCAATCGTTCCTTCAGTCACCAAACCGACCAATTGGTCATTTTCAATAACAGGGAGCCGGTGCAATCCTTGCTCCCGCATAATATCCGCCGCATGCGCTACCGTCGTGTCTGGACTAATGTACACTACTTTTCGTGTCATAAAATCTTTAACTGCCATGGGAATCTCCTTTATCTTTGATCTTTCAGTTCTATTATACTGTATTTTCTAGTTTATTTCAAACGCTTTCAATCTACTTACCTATGTTTTCAAGAATATTATTAGTGAATAAAAAAGAAGTAGAAAACCACTTCTTTCTCCTTTTTTCACCCACCGAGATAAGCCTTGCGGACTTCATCGGAAGCGAGCAATTCTTTTCCTGTGCCAGACAAGACAATATTTCCTGTTTCTAAAACATAGCCACGGTCGGCAATTGAGAGGGCTTTGTTAGCATTTTGCTCAATCAATAGAACAGTTGTGCCTTGTTTTTGAATATCTTGAATAATATCAAAAATTTCTTGAATGAAGAGAGGAGCCAGTCCCATTGAAGGCTCATCTAAAAGCAGGAGTTTGGGCGTAGACATGAGAGCTCGCCCCATAGCAAGCATCTGCTGCTCACCTCCCGAAAGAGTTGCAGCATCTTGATTTTTACGTTCTTCTAAACGCGGAAAGCGTGAGAAGACTTTTTTTAGATTCGCTTGATTTTCATCACGATTTGTTTTTAAGAAAGCACCCATTTCTAGGTTTTCCAAAACAGTCAGGCCTGAGAAAACATGGCGTCCTTCGGGTACCTGAGAAAGCCCTGCTGCTACAATTTTCTGAGCAGGAACTTTTTGAATTTCATTTCCTAAAAACTCAATTTTTCCTGAACTTGGACGAACCAGTCCTGAAATGGTTCGAAGAATCGTTGTTTTTCCGGCACCATTGGCACCGATGAGAGAAACAACTTCGCCCTCGTTGACTTCAAAGCTGACATCTCGGACAGCCTGAATCATGCCATAATGGACGGAAAGATTTTCAACTTTTAGCATAGACATTAGGCTTCACCTCCCAGATAGGCTTCAATAACACGCTTATCATTTTTAATCTCGTCAGGAGTTCCGTGTGCAATCAAACGACCATACTCCAATACATAAATTCGTTCCGTCACTTCCATAACTAGGCTCATGTCATGCTCAATCAGCATGATTGTGATTTGGAATTCATTTTTTATGCGACGAATTAACTCTGTCAATTCTGCTGTTTCCTGCGGATTCATTCCCGCAGCAGGCTCATCAAGAAAGAGAATTTTAGGCTCTGTTGCTAGAGCACGTACGATTTCCAAACGGCGTTGTTGACCGTAAGCTAAATTCTTAGCAAGCGTTTCTGCTTCACCGTCTAGGTCAAAGATTTTTAGCAATTTCAATGCTTTCTCACGCAATTCTGCTTCATTTTTATAGAAAGCTGGCAAACGAAAGAAGCTAGCAAAAACATGTGCTTTGTGGTGATTTCCCAAAGCAATCAAGACATTCTCTAAGACTGTCAAATCTTTAAACAATCGAATATTTTGGAATGTCCGACTGAGTCCTAAAGAAGCAATCTTATAAGGTGCCTTGCCATTGAGCAAATGCCCATCCAAGGTCACGCTTCCTTCACTTGGTTCATAAACACCGGTCAGTAAGTTAAACAAAGTTGTTTTTCCAGCACCATTTGGACCAATGAGACCGACTAATTCTCCCTCATTCAGCTCCAAGGTCACATCGCCAACAGCAGTCAGCCCGCCGAAATTTTTTGTTAAGTTTTTTACATCAAGAAGCGCCATTAGTTGACCTCCTTATCTTTTTTAAAGAAGCGTGATAAGCTCAATTCCCATGTGCCAAGAAGTCCTCCCGGACGGAAAATCATCACCAAAATTAAAGCAAGAGAGTAGATAATCATCCGAATGCTTGCTACATTTTGAAGCACCATGTTTAAAATTCCCAAAACAATCGCTGCAACAATGGTACCAGTCATAGAACCAAGACCACCAAATACCACAATAATCAAGACATTGATACTATTGATAAAAGTATAATCTTTCGGCACAACAGAGCCAATAAATCCTGCTTGGAGTGAGCCTGCGATACTAGCTGTCATCGCTCCAAAAACAAAGGCAATGACTTTGATTTTAGTGGTATTGACCCCCACAGATTCTGCTGCAATTTCATCTTCACGAACTGACAAGGTTGCTCGTCCAATTGGGCTGCGCAAGAAATTGATGGTTAAAATAGTTGTGATAACTACAAAGAAATACACCATTTGCCAATTGGTAAAAGCAGGAATACCCAAGATACCTGCAGCTCCGTTGGTCAAATCGCCTCCGTTGATGATTAAAATCCGAATGATTTCAGAGACCCCAAGCGTGGCAATTGCTAGATAATCGCCCTTCAAACGAAGAGTAGGAATCCCGACAATCAAAGCGACTGCTCCTGCAATCAATGCCCCTAACACCATAGCCGCAAAAAAGGCAGGATAGGTAGCAGATTTCGAACCAATAATTGCAGCTGTATAAGCACCAATTGCCATGAAGCCAGCATGTCCCAGAGAAAATTGACCAGAAAAGCCGACAATCAAATTCAACCCTACTGCTAAAATAATGTTAATACCGATTTGCTGTAAGATTTGCAAGTAAAAATCATTCAAAACTCCAGCGCTGACAAGGAGAGTCAGTAAACCGTAACCAGCAAGAAGGATCACAAACCATAGAATATTTACTTTTACATTCTTTTTCATCGCTTACACCTTCTCTTTCACATTCTTACCAAGAATCCCTGCAGGACGAACGAGTAAAATTAAGATTAAAATACCATACACAATCGCATCGCGGAAATCTGACATACCAAAAGCTGTCGCAAAGGTTTCTAATAGACCAATGACAAAGCCCCCCAGTGCTGCTCCGGGGATAATACCAATCCCACCAAGTACCGCAGCGACAAATGATTTCAACCCTGGTGTCATTCCCATCAAAGGCTCCAAAGAATTATAATAAAGCGCGATGAGTACACCTGCTGCTCCTGCCAAAGCAGAACCTAAAGCAAAAGTGAAACTAATTGTACGATTGACATTGATTCCCATTAGCTGCGCTGCATCACTATCAACAGAAACTGCCCGCATGGCTTTTCCCATTTTGGTTTTTTGAACGATAACCTGCAGCAATACCATTAAAATCAAGGAAATGACCAAAATCATCAATTGGATATTTGTGAGACTAATCGGACCAAAATTATAACGAACCGTTTCAATCACTTGTGGGAATGAACGAGTATTGGCTCCCACAAAATAGACCATCACATATTCCAAGAAAAACGAAACACCAATCGCAGTAATCAAAGCTGCAATCCGAGTCGAATTTCTCAATGGACGATAAGCCAGAAACTCAACCAGCACACCTAAAACTGCCGTTCCAATCATTGCCAAAATCAAGGCAAGGAAAAAGTTAAGATGAAGGGAGTTAATCAGGAAATAGCCCATAAAAGCGCCCATCATATAAATGTCTCCGTGAGCGAAGTTGATGAGCTTGATAATCCCATAAACCATGGTATAGCCGAGAGCGAGCAAAGCATAGACACTCCCTAAAATTAGACCATTAACAAGTTGTTGGAGCATGGCCACCACACTTTCTAATTATAGTATAGAAGAAAGAACTATGTGATCGTTCACATTTTCTTATCTATCGTGAAAAAAGAGCGAGTCAAGTCATCATTTCAAAAAAATTGATTTTTCTCACTCATCTATTCTAAGTTTGAGCAAATGAGACCTTTAAACCTTTTAAGTCTCATTTCACGGTTGACTGATTTTTAACAGCTTAAAACATATCTAACAATCAATCACTATGTCTTACAAACCTTAATGAAACATATTTTTAAGACTAAGACTTTTATCCCGCCTCTTTTCTTTTAGCCCGTATAAAGAGAAGTAACTATCTACGATGCTTACCATAAATAGTTACTCTTTTATACACTATAAAATATATTTTAAGCAATTTCTTGCGAAGGATTACGGCTTAACTGTTTCAGCTGCTGTGACTTTCCCATTATTCATGGTCATCATAAAGGCTGTTTTAACAGTATTATGATTCTTGTCAAAGCTGGTATCACCTGTTACACCTTCAAAATTCTTTGTCTTGGCAAGATTGTCTTTGATGTCAACAGATGTTTTCGCACCCTTGGCAGCATTGGCAACAAGATAAACAGAGTCGTATGCTAGTGCCGCAAATGTTGAAGGTTCTTCATTGTTGTATTTAGCCTTGTAAGCTTCTAGGAATTTCTTAGCTTTCGCTGAGACATCAACTGTCGAAGAAAAACCTGAGATGTAGTAGATATTTGAGGCTTTGGCTGGAGTTGCTTGTTGGACAAATTCCTCACCATTAAAGCCATCACCACCAACGATTGGCTTATCAATTCCCATACCACGCGCTTGGTTGACAATTTTACCAGCTTCAGTATAGTAACCAGGGATGACAATTGCATCAAAATCTTTCCCTTTCATCTTGGTCAAAGCTGCTTGGAAGTCCGTATCACCAGCGACAAACTTTTCATCTGCAACAATCTCACCTTTGTAGGCATTACGGAAAGCTTTTGCGATACCTTTGGCATAATCACTTGAGTTATCTGTGTAAAGTACAACTTTTTTCGCTTTTAACTTTTCTGTAACGTACTTAGAAATGATTTTCCCTTGGAAACTGTCTTGGAAAGTTCCGATGAATAAGTATTCTTGATTTTTCGTCAAACCGTCTTGTGTCGCACTAGGTGAAATCAAAGGCACACCTGCTTTTGTCGCATTGGGAACTGCCGCTGCTGTTGCACCAGAAGTTGCAGGTCCTACGACTGCATTTACTTTTGATTGGGTTACCAAGTTAGTCGTGACAGAAGCAGCTTCTGCTGTTTCAGATTTATTATCCTTGTCAACAACTTCAAGTTTCTTGCCATCAATACCACCGGCTTTGTTGATTTCATCAACAGCCAGTTGGGCACCTTTTTGTTCGGCTGTTCCATAAGCTGCTGTTGCACCAGTTTCTTCAAAGTTGAATCCGATTTTAATAGTCTTATCAGCAACTTTTGTACCAGTTGCATTGGAGCCACCTGACTTTACTTCCCCACAAGCGGCAAGAAGGGCAACACTTGCAAGGGCAACAAATGATAGAGCAAATTTTTTCTTCATATTCTTATCTCCTCGTTCCGAAATGATATGTTTAGAATATATCGAATTATCTGACAATTGTCAAGTGGTAAATGAGATTTTTTTATATGTTTACGTTTTCTTTATCTCTAAACAAGCTTCCAACAAAGTCTGTGTCCAATTCTTGAATATGGCAAACCCGTACTTGTTTGACATATTTTTCCTTAGATAACCTTTGCATCGTCTCTTCTACCTGCTCTGTCGGAATATACAACTGGAGGTAACGATGTTTTTTAGAATGGTAGACAATATCGCCAATAGTTTCTATTTTTTTCACATCTCGATTATAATACAAATACACAATCAAACCTATTCGTTCTTCTTTTTTAAACATGAATTTTCTTTCTAATTTAATTTTATCATTTATAAGTATATCAAAAAATGCCCATCAGAGGACATTTTTCGTACAGTAATAAACAAATGATTAGTTTAAATTATTATTTGCCATGATTTCATCAATGAAACCATAATCCAAGGTTTCTTGAGCACTCATCCAATAATCGCGTTCTGCGTCTTTATGTACTTGCTTAATGGTTTTCCCTGAATTATCCGCAAGGATTTTCTCCAAGTTATTCCGAGTTTTCAGCAAATGCTCAGCCGCAATCGCCATATCGGTTTGTTGCGTACCGCTACCAGTTCCGCCCATTGGTTGGTGAATCAGGTATTCTGCATTCGGCAACATGAAGCGCTTGCCTTTAGCACCACTTGAAGCAATAATGGTTCCCATGGAAGCAGCCATCCCCATGACAATTGTTTGGACATCTGATTTGATGAAGTTCATGGTATCAACAATCGCTAGACCAGCTGATACGGAACCGCCTGGCGTATTGATGTAAAGATAAATATCTTTGGTATTATCCTGCGCATCAAGAAAAAGTAATTGCGCAATAATGGAATTAGCCATATTGTCCTCAACAGGACCCGTCAGCATAATAATGCGATCTTTTAATAAGCGTGAGTAAATATCGTAGGAACGTTCTCCACGGCTTGTTTGTTCAATAACTACAGGAATCATTGTATTCTCCTTTTCATCTGATATTTTAATCTGACTAACAATTTTTAGTGAGATTTTTCAAATATGAGACTATTATAGCCTTTTGGTCAAAAAAGGTCAAACATAAAACTCATTATTTTGTACCGAAAAGACGATCTCCTGCATCTCCCAATCCTGGAACGATATAGCCGTTTTCATTCAAATGATCATCAAGGGCTGCTGTAAAGATTTCCACGTCTGGGTGAGCTTCTTGTAAAGCTTTCACACCTTCTGGCGCTGAAACAAGGCAGACAAATTTAATATTGTGTGCTCCGCGTTTTTTCAATGAATCAATGGCTAAAATAGCTGAACCACCTGTCGCCAGCATGGGATCTACCACAAAGATTTGACGTTGGCTAATGTCTTCTGGTAACTTCACAAGGTACTCAACTGGTTTTAGGGTTTCTTCGTCGCGATACATGCCAATATGTCCGACTTTAGCAGCTGGCACAAGGCTCAAAAGACCGTCCACCATACCGATACCTGCACGTAAAATTGGGACAATAGCTAATTTTTTACCAGCCAATTGTTTTTGAACCGTCTTTGTAATGGGCGTTTCAATTTCCACATCTTCTAATGGTAAGTCACGTAAAACTTCATAGCCCATCAGCATAGCAATTTCATTTACTAACTCACGAAAAGCCTTAGTAGAGGTATCTGTGCGACGTAGGATAGACAATTTATGCTGAATGAGCGGATGTGCGATCACTTGAAATTTTTCCATGATTGGTTTTCCTTCTTTCAATTTATTCTTCTTATTATATCAAAAAAACATAAAAAAGGCTCGTGACAAACAAGCCTTTTCAAAGATTGTCAATTGCTTACAACCATTCATGGTATTTCTTAATATAAAGATGCTTCACAAACGTAACACTTGCCATATACAAAATCATGACAAGGATTAATAATAAGAAATAAGTACCGTTTAATGGAGCCACTTTTAAAAGCGTAGCAAAAGGACCGTAGGGTAATAAGGTTACAAAGAACACGGCTGCTAGGGTTGTCATGACTACGGACAAAGCCGGCCTGCTTTGAATAAACGGCAGTTTAGGTGAGCGCAGCATGTAGATAACCATGGTTTGCGTCCACATGGACTCAATAAACCAACCTGTTTGGAAAATGGTGATGAACTCGCTAGACATCCCATGATGATAAACAGAACCTGTCATCATCGGTGCAATGATAAAGAACAAAATCAAGAAGGTCATACAGTCAAAAATAGAACTGATTGGACCAATCCAAGCCATGAAGCGTGTGATGGATTTGGCACTCCAAATGCGCGGTTTTTGCAAAAATTCACGGTCGACATTGTCAAATGGCAAAGCGATACATGAAATATCATACACCAAATTTAACACAATCAGATGAATCGGTGCCATAGGCAAAAATGGTAGGAAAATACTTGAAATCAACAAGGAAAAGATATTCCCGAAGTTGGAACTGACTGTCATCTTGATATATTTGGTCATATTAGCATAGACTTTTCGACCTTCTACCAAGCCTTTTTCAAGCACCAACAAGTCCTTATCTAATAGGATAACATCAGCTGTTTCTTTGGCAATATCGACAGCTGTATCAACTGAAATCCCTACATCAGCTACTTTCATAGAAGGTGCATCATTGATGCCGTCTCCCATATAACCAACCTTGTGCCCATTTGCTTTCAGCTGCAAAATGATACGCGCTTTTTGGTCGGGAGATAATTTCGCAAAAATAGTTGTGGTTTCAACAACTTTGCTCAATTCGTCATCCGACATCGTTTCAATCACAGAACCAAGTAGGATATGTTCTGCATCTAAGCCAACTTTCTCACAGACTGCTTCTGTGACTTTTTCATTGTCACCTGTCAAAATTTTGGTGGCAACACCATATTCTGCTAAAGCCTTGATAGCAGGCGCCGCAGAAGGTTTTGGCGGGTCAAGAAAGGCAAGATACCCCGTCAAAATCATGTCTGACTCATCTTCTACTGTGTATTCATAGTCAGCATCTAAGTCTGAGCGATAGCTGACGCCCAGCACACGCAATCCTTGTTCATTTAACTGTGCAACTTCTGCTAAAATTTCTTGACGAATTTCTTCTGTCAAAGGAAGGATTTTCCCTTTATCTTCGACATAATTTGAAATGGATAACATTTCCTCCAAAGCGCCTTTTGTCACCATACTAACCATATTTTCATCGTCTTTAACAAGAACACTCATACGACGACGCTCAAAGTCAAAAGGCAATTCATCAATCTTCTTAAAAGTTTGGTCCAAGTTGCGAACAATTTCGTGCTGTTCAGCTTCTTTTTCCGTCCGATTGATAATAGCACGATCCATTAGGTTTTTTAGCCCTGTTTGATAATACGAATTAAGGTAAGCTCTGCGAAGAACGGCTAAATCAAGCTCTCCATGAATATCCAGCGGATATTCCAAAACGATCTCATCTTGTGTCAGCGTTCCTGTTTTATCCGTACAAAGAATATCAATCGCTCCCAAATCTTGAATAGCATTAAGTTTCTTGATAACAACTTTTTCTTTTGCCATAAGAATGGAACCCTTAGCCAAGCTCGCAGTGATGACCATAGGCAGCATTTCTGGTGTCAAACCGACACCGACACTAAGTGCAAATACACCAGCCTCCAGCCAATCTCCGTCTGTCAGACCATTGATAAGAAAGACAATGGGTACAAGTACCAACATGAGACGAATGAGCAACCATGAAATGCTGTTCATTTCCCGCTCAAATGAAGTTGGTTCATCATAAGTATTGAGCGTTTGCTCAATAGCACCCATCTTGGTATCATCTCCAACAACCAGAACAAGTGCAATGGCACGACCAGAAATCACATTGGTTCCCATAAAGCCAAGGGCTTCAGATTCAAGCAAGCTATCTGCCTCTTTTGTATCACATTTATCCAGCGCCATTTTTTCAACAGCATCACTTTCGCCTGTCAAGCCTGACTGTTGCACGAAGAAGTCGCGCGAATCCAAGATTAGCACATCTGCTGGCAACATATCTCCTGCACTCAAGCGAATAATGTCTCCTACCACTAATTCTGTAATTGGAATTTCTTGCTCTTTTCCCTCACGAACGACTGTCACTGTATTGACAATCATACGTGAAAGATTGCTGGCTGCTTTGTCGCTCCGCAATTCTTGCACAAAGCGAATAATACCAGACAATAAGACAAGGACAACGATGATGATAAATGTCGTCGGGTCTTCTTGCCCTGGCTTTGCCAGCCAAACATTGGTCACCAAGGATACCAAAGCAATGAGTAAGAGAATGACGGTAAAAGGATTGATAATGGATTCATAAATTTTTTTAAAAATTGAATCTTCTTGCCCTTTAGTCAATTCATTTTCACCATATAAGTCGCGATTTTCTTCAACTTGCTCTTCTGTCAAACCTGATCTAGATGTGTTAAAAAAAGTCATCGTATCCCCTACAGACATATGAAGAGCATTTGTTAATCTTTCTTTTGCTGTTTTCACTGATTTTCTCCTCTATCTAAGACGCATCCAAGCAATAAAATAACTGCACACAGCTTTTTGCTCAGGTGTCGTTCATTTGCTAGAGTCGATTCCAAAGGGAGCATGAGGAATGCTCAGATATGGCAATCGACTGGTTTTCTGTTGACTCGGGTGATCATCATTTGGCATATTCCTCACTCCTTTCCCTTGCGGTTTTCCTTTTAAAAAATCAGTTCAAAACAATAAAATCCTACCATGAAAAAACATGGCAGGACTGTATGTCTTGTGTTACCGTTCAAGCTTTAACTCCGTAGGGCAGTGAAATGACATTAGTCGAAACCTTAGCGATCTCAACTGCTAACCAACGCGTAGTGTCTCCACTACTTTGCGGTAGTCATCCGTATCCCTATGGTAGCCTCACCTACCGATTTTTCATACTAACTATACTCCACTTAAGAATGATTGTCAACCCCAAATGGCTGTTTCTGAAAATTTCTTTTCATTCTTATTGTGGCAAACAATGCACGATTCTCTTGCAAATCTCTTCTACTAAGGGTTTTGGTGTTGCAATATTTAATCTTGCATGCAACTCCCCCTCTTTTCCATAGTCACTTCCTCGATTGAGAATGACTTTGGCTTGGTCATGCAACAAAGTAAAAAGTTCATCATCTGTCAAACCATAATCGCTAAAATCAAGCCAAATTAGATACGTTCCTTGTGGTTTCATAACTTTTAACCGTGGAGCTTCTTTGGCAAAATAATCCACCGCAAATTGAATATTTTCTTCTAAAACAGCTTTTAATGCCACCAACCAAGGTTTGCCATAGCAATAGGCCGTTTCTGTCGCAATATAACCTAGGCTTGACACTTCGTGATGATTATTTGCCAACTGGCGTCGTTGAAATTGTGCACGTAATAAAGGATTTTCAATAATGGCATAGGAATTTTTAGTCCCTGCAATATTAAAGGTCTTGGTAGCGCTAGAAAGTATAATAGCAAATTCTTTAAAATCAGGTGAAATGGTATTAAAGGAAACATGCTCATGACCAAACAAGGTCAGATCTTGATGAATCTCATCCGATACCAAGATAACCTGGTGTTTTTGACAAAGATGACCAATTTTTTCCAAAACCTCCCTTTCCCAGATACGTCCTCCGGGATTGTGCGGACTGCAAAGAAGGTACAATTTCACATTATTTTCGACAATATCCTTTTCCAATTGTTCAAAATCAATTTGAAACAAACCATTTTCTTCTTTGAGAGAATTAGATACCAATTTTCGATTGTTTAAGCGAACGCTACGAGCAAAAGGTGGATAAACAGGAGAATTGATTAAAACAGTGTCTCCCTCTTTGGTAAAGGCTTGAATCGCAATGGAAATAGCTGGCACAACACCTTCTACAAAAACGATATCTTCTTTATCAAACGAATATTGATGTTCGCTCTTTTCCCAATCCAGCACCGCTTGGAGCAACTCATCACTCGCATAAGTATAGCCATAAACCAACTGCTCTGCATAGTCATGAATCGCTTGTTTTACTTCCGGCATGACCTCAAAATCCATATCTGCAATCCATGCCGGCAGTAATTGAGGATCAGTCTCTGTCTCTTTCCACTTATAAGTGTGATGAGATAAGCGGTTCGGTGCTGTTTGAAAATTGTATTTGCTCATATTATACCTCCAAAGCAAATTTTAAATCTGTGATTAAGTCTTGGCTGTCTTCGATTCCAATGGATAAACGCAACAAGTCATCTGTTAAACCGTAGGATTTCCGCACTTCTGCTGGAATATCTGCATGCGTTTGTGTCGCAGGATAGGTAATCAAGCTTTCTACACCACCTAAGCTTTCTGCAAAGGTAAAGACTTTTAGTGTATTTAATAAATGTGGAATAACTGCTTCATCCTTGACTTTAAAGGAAATCATGCCGCCTTTTCCCGGATAGAGAACCTCTTTTACTGCTGGCGAATCTTTCAAGAAAGCTGCCACAGCTTGTGCGTTTTTTGTTGAACGCTCCATACGCAGAGACAAGGTTTTCAAACCTCGAAGCAAGAGATAACTATCAAATGGAGACAAAACAGCTCCTGTCGTATTGAGATTGTAGAATAGATTCTCATAAAGCTCTTTGTCACTCGTCATAAGAGCACCAGCCAGAACGTCATTATGTCCTCCTAAATACTTGGTCGCCGAATGCAGCACAAGATCCGCTCCATTTTCCAAAGGACGTTGATAAATTGGAGTATAAAACGTATTATCTACAATAACCTTTGCACCTTTTGCATGAGCTTTTTCTGCAATAAATGCAACATCAAACTCAAGCATTAACGGATTGGTCGGGGTTTCCAGATACACTACATCTATATCCTCCGTTAAAGCCGCAAGCAATTCTTCTTCCGTATTTGCATATGTAAAGTGAAAGCGCCCTTCTTGCTCCACTTGATGAAACCAGCGAAAAGAACCGCCATAAAGATCACGAACCGCTATAACTCTACTCCCAATCGGAAAAACGCTAAAGGCTAGCACAATAGCACTCATTCCTGAACTGGTCGCTAACGCATAATCCGCATGCTCAATGGCTGCTAACGTCTTCTCCAAGCTACTTCGCGTTGGGTTTTTCGTACGCGTATAGTCATATCCAGTGGATTTTCCAAATTCTGGATGCTGATAGGTCGTTGAAAAATGCAAAGGTGTTGTCAAGGCACCTGTTGCTTCATCCGTTTTAATACCAGCATGAGCTAAAATCGTGTCTAATTGTAACTTTTTATCCATAATAAATAACCTCCACAAGATAAGAGCGGAATCAAGCAATTCTTATATTTTCTAAGTGATTCTATTGTATCATCTTACGAAAGCACTGTGTTTTGTTCTTTTCAAGACCTAGATATAGTTAATAACTATAATAGCTATTAAAAGATTATCAAATCATAGATGTTTATTCTCACAATAACCAATTTCATTATATCTTAATTCTTATAAATTTTCTACAATATTAAAAAGCCTTTCGGCTTTTTAATGAATATGAAATTTTTGACGTAAGGTTTGAGCTTTCTCACCAATAAAACGGTCTAACAAACGGACTCGCAAAGCCATTGCTCCATAAATAGCGATGCCCAAGCCACCGATGATAACCAAATAAAGCATACTAGAAATGCGTCCACTTGGATGAAAGACAAATCTAAGTACGACTTCCACAATGGCAATCAAAAGAGCCATAACTGCCGTTAAAATTCCAATCAACAAACTCCGTTTGAAGAGAATGGTTTGATTGAGCTCAGTTACTTGACGAATGTGTTGGTACATCAGAATGATTGGAACAATAAGTCCAATAGTAGTCGCCAGCAAGGAGCCGTAAGCTCTGAACAGATAAATAAATGGAATTTGCAAAATGAGCTTAACAAGAACTCCATAACCAAAATAGATAATTGCTTTACGATTTTGGAAAAGTGCCTGAATCATTGGCGATAAGACAGTATAGACGCCAAGAATAATCGTCTGTAACATAGCAAAAATGAAGAGCCCCAAGGCCAAACTATCTGGTCGTCCGTAGAAAATCGTGTATAATGGCCGCGCTACTAAGACAGAACCAATCGTTGCTGGTAAAAGAAACAGCAGTAACATACTCAAATTATCTTGAACTAAGCGCGCAGCCGCCTTTAAATCACCTTTGACATAGTTTTCTGTCAGCAAAGGAATCCCCACACCGCCGATTGAAGTTGCTACTGCAATCAAAATCATGGTAATCTTATTTGGATTGGCAGAGAAATAACTGAACATAACCACCAGCTGAGAATTGCTATAATTGGTGAACCATTTCATCGTATTGATAAATGTCATCTGGTCAATGATTTGGAAAAGCTGAATAGCAGAACCCGTGATGATAAAAGGAATGGCTTCACGAATCGTATCCACCAGCAAAGCACGGCTGTTGATTTCAGCACTATTAGCCGGTTTGTGTAAGATAGATGTCAAGAGATTGGTCTTCCAAAGAAAATAAACCAAAACCGCCATACTGGCAAACATACCGACAAAGGCTGCAAAAGTAGATTGGGTCACTGCAGCAACATAATCTTTAGTGCCCAATTTCATAATGAAGAATGTTGCAAGTAACATCCAAATCACACGAATGACTTGTTCAGCAATCTGGCTCATGGCATACGGTTTTAAATTGTTAAAACCTTGGAAAAATCCACGAATAACACTCATGGCTGGAAATACTAGCACAGCCCACGACAAACTTTGCATGACCGGAATCAGCTCTTTCCCAACTCCTGATACACGCGCAAAGAACGGTGATAAAAGATACATCACAACTGCAAAAATGACCCCCAACAAGAGCATGAATTTCAAAAATTCACGAATGAGAGTAAAACTATGATCTTTTTGATCAATCGTATTGTACTTGGCGACTTGCTTGGCGACTGCAACTGGAACTCCTGCCGTAGAAATCAGAAGAAACCAAGCATAAATATTGTAGCCCATAGTAAACAATCCATTGGCTTCTGCACCGTGTTTCCCCATCCAGATATACCAAGGAATGATATAAATTGCCCCTAAAAAGCGGCTGATAAAGTTACTAGCTGTCAGCCAAGCTGTTCCTAGCAGCATTTGTTTTTGTTGATTTGTTGTTTGTTGGTCCATACATAACCTCTAAAAATAGTCTCATCTTATTATAAACTTTTCCTTTCCGCTTGTAAAACCTCGCCATTAAGTTTACAATAGAAGTATGATAACAATTGAAAACGCATTAAACATTTTAAAAAACGATCACAATTTCCGCGAGATTATTGACCAAGGACATTTCCTTTATAGAGCTACTGATTTCACATTTGATAATATCAGCTACGACAGCCGTGAAGTGGATGCTTCCACTCTTTTCTTTGTCAAAGGCGACAATTTTAAAAAAGAATTTTTGGAAAAAGCTGTTGAATCAGGCTTACAGTTCTATGTCAGTGAGACGGATTTTGAAGTAACTATTCCGGTAATTCTAGTCAACGACGTAAAGCAAGCCATGAGCCTTCTTGCCATGGAATTTTATGGAAATCCACAAGATAAACTCAAATTGCTCGCATTTACAGGAACTAAAGGAAAGACAACGTCTGCTTATTTCGCCTATCATATCCTCCAACAAAGTCACAAGCCAGCTCTCTTGTCTACCATGAACACGACGCTGGACGGAGAACATTTCTTCAAATCTGCTTTGACAACACCGGAAAGCTTGGATTTGTTCAAAATGATGGCGACAGCTGTTGAGAATGGACGAACTCATCTTATCATGGAGGTTTCCAGTCAAGCCTATCTGAAAAAGCGGGTTTATGGTTTGACCTTTGATGTTGGCGTTTTCCTCAATATTAGTCCTGATCACATCGGACCAATTGAACATCCAACATTTGAAGACTATTTTTATCATAAACGGCTTCTCATGGAAAATAGCCGAGCTGTGGTGGTCAATAGCGAAATGGACCATTTTGAAGTTTTGGCTGAGCAAGTTGCTTCCATGGAGCATGATTTCTACGGACAGCATTCAGACAATCAAATTCGTCACTCGCAAGCCTTCTCTTTTGAAACCAGCGGAAAGTTAGCAGAGAAATTTGACATTCAGCTGATTGGTCGTTTTAACCAAGAAAATGCGCTTGCCGCTGTACTTGCTTGTCTCCGCTTGGGTGCTTCCGTTGCGGACATCAAGAAGGGAATCGCAAGCACACGTGTACCTGGACGTATGGAGGTGCTGACCCAACAAAATGGTGCCAAAGTATTTGTGGATTACGCACACAATGGTGTCAGTCTCGCTAATCTCCTATCGGTCGTTCAAGAACATCAAAAAGGCAAGATTATTTTGGTGCTCGGTGCAACTGGAAATAAGGGCGAGAGTCGCCGCAAGGACTTTGGCCTCTTGCTGAATCAACATCCTGAACTAACGGTGATTTTAACCGCAGATGATCCAAATTACGAAGATCCAATTGCCATCGCAAAAGAAATTGCTTCTTACATATCCTTTGATGTTGATATGATTGCTGACCGCAAAGAAGCCATTAAAACAGCCCTTAGCTTAACTAGCAGAGAAGGCGATGCTGTCATTTTAGCTGGTAAAGGCGCAGATTGTTACCAAATTATCAACGGAGAAAAAGCAGACTATCTAGGTGATTATGCCATCGCTGAAAAATATTTATAGAAAATAATTAAAGGTCGAGACAAATGTTTTCGACCTTTAATTATTTAAGAAAATTTATACTGGCAAGGAGAGATGAGCACAATTCTTCAGAAATCAAAATCTTGCTTTATGACTTTACTTTCTCCAACTAATCAAAACATACATCAGACTTGACCCAAACATATCTGCAAGTGCATGCACGAGGAAGAATGGTAAGAGGTTTTTAACCTTATATTTGTAAAGAAAATAATAGAGAATTCCAAAGCCAACACCAATTGTCAGTGCCCAGAGCATTCCTTGATAGGTATGGAAAGAAACGCGAATAATCGTCGAATAAAGAAGAACCCACCACTTATATTTATCTTTTACTGAGGTCAATAAACCTAAGAAGAAAAATTCTTCATAGAAGCCATTGAGCAAAGCATAGAGAATAGCCATAGGTGTCAAATCAATAAATTTGCGGAAAATTTTCCGTCAGATCAATATATTTCCACAATTGCGGATCAAAATAATTGTATTCTCCGCTAAGGGTCGTCACTGTATCCGCGAGAATCCCCATAACCGCAAAGATAAATGGAACCCAAAAGAGTACAGACCACGATAAACGAATTGGCAACTGCTTAAAGTCAAAACGGCGAAGTATTAAATAGGCTATCGTCAAAGCTAACATGAGAAGCTGCAATTCTAAATTACTGGAATAAGCTGCTCCGTCACTTGCTGTTTTACTAGCTGTATCTGTTACTGCTGCCGTAGTGGACGGTGACAAGCTCGCAAGATAAAGTTCTGTTGAACGATAAATAAATTGTCCAAACAACAGAGCTGTCACAATGACAATATCAGACCATTTCAAATACTTCAACGGCTGAGACAGACGAATTTTTACTAAAAGATTCACGATACATTCCTTTCATGAAATGATTTAGTGACTACCAAATCTTGCTAAACTTAAACCTTATACTTATAAATCTATCAAATAAACCTTAAAATTTTGTTATTCTAAGGTTTATCTAATGCTTTCTTTACACGAAAGGTCAATGTTTCCTTATCAAAATCCAATTTTAATTCATATTTCCCAGCCTCGTTAGGCGCAATATAACCTAAAATCACTAGAGCATCTACAAAAATATCACGCCGTTTCTGCATCAGCTCAGTTTTGCGACCATATTTTAAGAGGAAGGTCGTCATATATTTTAAAGCATACTCAGGATTCACATCTCCTACCAAATCATAGAGTTTTTGTTGCTGATTGGTCAATGGATATTGTTGTTTCAACCTATAAAAATAATTGGAAAGCGTCAGCTGCTCTCTTAGAAAATCCGTTTTTTCTACTAAAATAGCTTGGTTTGTTTGATTGGTTAAATGCGTCTCAAAACGCATATTCAGCAATTCTTGATAAAGAGGACTGTCATCTCGCACAAAGACTTCCTGATCCAAAGACAAATCCGTCACATTTTCCAACAGAGGAACGCTTTGATGATAGCGTTTATTTTCCCGAAGCACATATCCAGCTTTGATATATTCCTCCATGGAGCGATCAATATTGGAAAAGTTTGCAAATTCATGCTTTATCTCTCGCAAAGTAACATCGTCATGTCGGTCTAAGTAATTTATCAATTCATGAAAAAAGGGCTGACATGTCAAACGACTGGGATTGATTACTTTAATCATCTAATCTTCCTTTATAAACTAATTTTTCGGATTGAGCCAATTGACTAGGATTGGTTCCCGGCTGATGAAGAGGAACAGCTAGCCCCAATTCCTTGTAATACTGCTGCCAAAAAGGAGCAATTTTCTCATCTTCATCACCGAACTGCATAGCAATAGTTTCAAAAATGGGGAGAATTTCCGCAATATATTCAGAACAGTAAAAACCTGTCGTATTTGGATAAAAGCTATTATTATAAGGCTTGTAAAGGTGTTGTTCTGCTCTTTTCCAGACAGCTTTCGCATCTATATCAGGGAAAACATAGACACTATAACATTCATCGTCCTGTAAAAATTCCTCTATCGGCTGTTTTATGACTCCCCGCTCGCTTGTCGCATGGTAAATCCAGCCGTCAAAAAAGATTACCACATGATTATACCGCCCAGTTGATCGCTGAATAGCTTCTGCCATATCAGATTGACTGGACACAAAAAGCAAATCCCCATTTTGTAAATCTTGAATTTTCATAGAACTATTGTATCAAAAAAGGAGCCGAAACTCCCTTTTTATTCTATTCTTAAGCATTAAAACTTTCTGTTAATTGCGGAACGACTTGTTTCTTACGAGAAACAGCGCCAGCAAGGAAAGCGTGATTATTTTCAAGAACAAAGTTGAAAGCTGCTTCTACTTTGTCCATATTGCGACCGATTGCCAGGATTTCTGAGTTTGAATTGACAATGTCAGTAATCATTAAAACAAAGTCAGAATAACCATTGGCTGCGTTTGTTTTTTCAATAGCTGCTTCCAGTTCTGCTTGGCGTTCTAAAACTTCTGCAATATCAACTGTGTTGACCTGTGCCACACGAACTTGATTTCCGTTTAATTCAAATGTTTTAGCATCAATATCAATCAATTCCTCGGCTGTTTTGCTTGCTAAGTTCGTTCCAGCTTTAAGCATAGCCAAACCGTATTTTTCCAAATCAACTCCTGCAAGCTCTGCCAACTCAGGTGCAATCACTTTATCACTCGGATGAGTGGTTGGTGATTTCAGAAGAAGAGTGTCTGAAATCAAACCTGAGAGCATTAGACCTGCGAGTTCTTTTGGTACAGCTACACCAGATTCTTTAAACATGCGATAAACGATAGAAGAAGCTGAACCAACAGGCTCCAAACGCATATAAAGTGGGCTGGCTGTTTCAAAATTCGCTACACGGTGATGATCCACAACGCCATACACTTCTACCTCTGCAATGTCAGAAATAGATTGTTGAAATTCATTGTGGTCTGTTAAAATAACTTGCTCAACTCCCTCTGCCTTTGCAGATGTCACCACACGCGGTGCTTTTACACCAAAAGTATCCAAGACAAACGCTGTTTCTTCATTTGGTTCTCCCAAAGCAACTGCTTCTGTGTCCAAGCCATAAGCTTCACGCGCAAGATAAGCAAAGGCCACAGCTGAGCCAATCGCATCTGAATCTGGATTTTGATGACCGAAAACTAAAATTTTAGACATGATCGTACCTCGTAAACTTTTTATATATTTTATTTTAGCACAATTTTAAGATTTTCACAAAGAGAGGAATAGAAAAGCACTTAATCGTCAGTTTTTCTATCTAACTTCTTAGGTGCTGGTCAACATTTCACTTTCTACTTTTGATCAACTATTATGTATGCGATTCATATACTCTGTATAGGATTCGGTTTTCATGAGTTCTTTGGCATTTTTTACTCGGTCAGCAGTTGGTGGTTTAATACCTTCTAATGGATAAGGAATTCCTAATTCACGCCATTTAAATTCTCCCATTGTATGATAAGGTAGCACTTCAAATTTATCAACTGTTTTTAACGTTTTGACAAACTCACCTAATTCTTTTAAGTCGTCATCACGGTCTGTTAACGTTGGAACCAAAACATGGCGAATCCACATTGGAACACCTTTATCAGACAGATATTTTGCACATTCCAAAATATTCTTATTGGTATGCCCTGTCACAAATTTATGCTGGGCATCATTGATTTCTTTAATATCCAGCAACACTAAATCTGTCACTTCAAGCAGGCGATCAAAAACTTTGAGATACTCTGGTGTATTACGGAACGGCATCGCACAAGTATCTAACGTACAATGAATTCCCAATTCTTTAGCTTTGGTAAAAAGTGCAATCACAAAATTAATCTGCAAAAGAGCTTCACCACCACTTACTGTAATCCCACCTTTTTTACCCCAAAAACCACGATAACGAAGCGCTTCTTGCAAAACGTCTTCAACCGTTCGCTCTCTTGAATTATTGGTTTCCATTGCCCATGTATCTGGATTGTGGCAATATTGGCAACGCATTTTACAACCCTGTAAAAAGACAATGAAACGGATACCAGGCCCATCAACAGCTCCAAAACTTTCAGTTGAATGGACCATACCTGTTACTTTTCCATAATCAATGACTTCTTTTTCCATCGTCTTATCCTCTTGAAAACGTTTTATAATACTATTATAACACTTCTTTTCTAGATAGAGGGACAATTTGTCTATTTTTTAGAAAATAATCTGTTTTTCAGTTTCATTTTCAATATTTTTCAAAAAACGAGAGAAGTCTAAAACTCTCTCGTTTATCATCTATTCCTTTTAATCCGCCACTTTCTTTCGCCAAAGGAGGGTTGCGTTTAAGATGACAATCCCTACAACAACGACTTCAGCGCCTGTTGTTCCTGTAGATGGTAAAATCCTCTTTTTAGTTAGTTTATCATCTTTATCTGGTGGCGTTGTGGTGTCACCGGTAGGTTTTGGCTCAGTTGGTTGAGTCGGCGTCGTGTCATCTTTTTTCTGACTAAAGTCAAGCTGTGCAATGACGGGATCATGGTCTGATGCCCGACCGTGTTCTTCCATGAAAGAAGCATTAATGTGAACTGGTGAGAACACTGTTTTATCAGCAATATTTTTTGAAACAAAGATATTGTCTAAACTTTGATTGCTACCACGGTAAAAATAAGAATAGCGGTCTGCTGCGTCGTGATTCAGCATCATATTGACTAATTCATTACCAGCCACTGCTTTGGCAGTTTCTGAAAATTCAAAGTCATTAAAGTCACCAGTCAAGACAAACTTCAAATTTGGATTTTGCTTCAAACCTTCTTTGACAAAAGCGTTCAACAACTTCCCTTGCTCAATCCGTTGTGCCAATGTATTTTGTACTGCAGGCTGCTTTGAGCCATAGACCGCATCGTCTCCGAGCTTGGATTTCAAATGATTGGCAATCACGACAATCCGTTCACCCTTAAATTCAAACTCTGCTGCTAAAGATTTTCTAACTTTTTCAAATACTGGATTAGTTGGGTCTATTCTGGCAGGATTTTTCACCAAATGACCGTCTTTGAAAGCAGCCGCTTCTGTGCTACTTCCTGCTTCACGTTCTACTATCTTCACTCGTTGAGGATTGTACAAGAAAGCCACACGAATATTGGATCCGGGCTTTCCTCCGTCTACACCATCAACAGGAGCTACTTCGACATACTTATACTCTTTGCCACCTAATTGTTTAATCTTAGCAGCCAGTTTTTCACCGCTTTGCACACCGCTGACAGTACCATCATTAACGCTTCCATTATTGTCTTGAACTTCTATAAGGGTAATAATATCTGGACTGTGAATTTCGTTGATAAAAGATTTAGCAATTTTCTCCACTTTTGCGTCAGGTGTTTCCCCCGCTGCATTGTTCGCCGAGAAGTTTTCAATATTGTAAGAAGCAATCGTCAATTTATCTTCACTTGGGTAAATTTTAGAAACCTCTCTTTGCAAACCACCGTCTTGCAAAGCTGGCAATTGGGTTGGCTCCAACTTAAAGACTTTACTGCGATAACTCACGACTCCAACAACATCTTCATTAAAGTAATCTTTGGCTTTGGCAACAAACTTATTTCCCACATAAACTGGAATGGTTGCCGTATTTTGCACATTCGGACGTAAATTGACGCCACCGATATTATTTAACGGTAATTCTTGATAGCCAGCAGGCAACAGGTAGATATCCCCGCGATATTGTGGTCCAAGCACATGAGGTTTTTTAACTGTTGTCAACATGCCTTCAAGACTTTCCCAATAGTCCAAGGCATCATGCTCTGGATCATAGACAGTCGGAGTATTGTCTACGATATCTTTTGGCATACGCTCTGAAATATTGACAGGAGCTGGCAATGCTGCTGTTCCGTCTTTTGTTACCTTTGAAGCTATCAATTGCGTGACAGTCAAACTATCAGCTGGTTTTTTAAATTGTTGCCCCGGACGGACGCTGAGCGACTCCATGTAGCCTTCTTTAACTTCACCTTCAATCGTCAATCGGTCTCCAACAGCTACTTTTTCCTTTGAAACTACATAGATAGCGTCTGAAGTCTTTGTGTTCCCGTCAGCTTTGATGTCTTGTGCATAAAAGCCATATCGATCCGTTTTAGTGACAACTACACTTGACACGCGCACCTTTTTCCCATTATAAGGCGATTCATGTGCTTCGCCTTGAATTTGACCAATATTAGCTACCTCGGTAAATTCCGAAACAGCGGCTCTTGCTTCACTGCTTGAAGCTTCTGTCTTAGGTGTTTCTTCGCTTGTGCTACTTGGCTCATTCGTACTACTCGTACTGCTTGCTGAACTTTCAGAAGTTGTTTCTGATGATTGCGACTGAGTTGTCGAAGCAACAGAACTAGACTCTGAAGTCGTTGTTACAGAAGTTTCTGAACTTGAAGAGCTCGCCTCATTTGCCTGAACAATAGGACTTAGAACGCTACTAGCTAACAAAATAGCTGTCGCAAACAATACAGGCAATTGTTTTGAAGTTTTTTTCATATATTCTCCTTTACATCATAATTTAGAAATCAAATTTCCTTGAGATGTATTTCTACCGTAATTATTATAAATAAAACAAAAGGATAATACAAGCGCTTTCTCTCGGGTTTTAAAAAATCGGCTGAACAATTCAGTCGATTTTAGGATTTATTGCTGCATTTAGTGTTTATTTACAATGATTGCCAAACTTTCATAAGGTCTTAATGTTACAACTTCTGCTGTTTGAGCTTCTTCATAATTGGAAAGGAGCACTTCGCCATTTTGATACTCTGGTAAAATATCTATCGTAATCGGATCTGGATAAAAGTTATTGAGTACCAAAAGTTTTTCGTCACCTAATTGACGCTCAAAAGCATAAACTTGCTGACTATCTTCATAAGCTGGTTGATAGCTGCCTTCGGCAATAATAGGAAGCTCCTTACGAAGGGCAATCAGTTTTTGATAGAAAGTGAAAATCGGGCCTTGGATCTCATTTTCAACATTGATTTCAGGATAAGATTTCCCTGCTTTGAGCCAAGGACTGCCTGTCGTAAAGCCAGCATTTGCTGAATCACCCCACTGCATGGGAGTGCGAGAATTATCGCGAGATTTGGCCTGAATAATTGCAAAAGCTTCTTCTGGTGTTTTGCCTTGCTCCAGCAGCATCTGATAGGCATTGATAGACTCCACATCCACATAATCTGCCATAGAGTCATAGTCTGGATCCACCATGCCGATTTCTTCTCCCATATAAATATATGGCGTTCCGCGAGACAGATGAATGCTGGCCGCAAGCATAGTTGCTCCTTCATTGCGGAAATGCTGAACATCAACAAAACGATTTAAGGCACGTGGCTGGTCGTGGTTGTTCCAAAATAGAGCACTCCAGCCATCATGGTCACTCATTTCCTTGCCCCACGTATGGAAAAGACGCTTGAGTTCCTCGAAATCAAATTTTTTCAAGCTCCATTTTTGACCATTTTCATAATCCACCTTCAAATGATGGAAATTGAAAGCCATAGACAATTCGTGACGTGCCGGATCTGTATAGAGAATGCAGCTTTCAATAGTAGTCGCACTCATTTCTCCGACAGTTATAAATGAGTCAGCCTGTCCGAAAGTCGCTTCATTCAGCATGTGCAGGTAGTCATGTACAATGGGCTTGTCCGTATAGGCAGGCTTACCATCATTTTCCGGACAGTTTTCCAACACCTCATCTTTTCCAATCAGATTGATGACATCAAAGCGAAAACCCTTGACACCCTTGTTCCGCCAAAAATTGACAACTTTGAAAAGTTCTTTGCGGACATGAGGATTGCGCCAGTTGAGATCAGCCTGCGTCACATCAAAGAGGTGCAGGTAATACTTGCCCGTTGTTCCAAAAGGCGCCCAGGCGCTGCCGCCAAACTTAGACAGCCAGTCTGTCGGCTCATCACGCAGAAAGAAAAAATCTTGGTAGTACGGATCGCCAGCTAAAGCTTTTTGAAACCATTCATGCTCGGTCGAGCAATGATTTAAGACCATATCCAGCATGAAGTCAATGCCGTATTCTTTCCCAACTTGGACCATCTCTTCAAAGTCAGACATCGTCCCAAAAAGAGGGTTGACAGCCGTATAATCTGAAATATCATAACCATTATCACGCTGCGGGCTGGGATAGAAAGGATTGAGCCAGACCATATCCACTCCTAATTCTTTGAGGTAAGGAATTTTCTCAATAATGCCTTGAAAATCTCCTAGCCCATTGCCAGTCGTGTCTTTAAATGATTTTGGATAAATTTGATAGACGACTTTTGTCTTATCTAATGCCATTTGTCTTCCTTTTCTATTTTCTAAAAGAAAGAGGCGGGGCTTGCGCTCCTCCCCTTTATCGTTACTTTTATTCTTTGTACGAGCCTTTTTGCCTCTCGTTAAGAGATTGCTGCTTGGATTTCCAGCAGTGAGGCAAATGGATTACTGAGATAAATTTGTCTATTCGTTAGATAAAATCCTGCTCATCATAGCTCGTATCAAACATTTTATCCGATTCGAGTAGCTGTCATCAGCTTATCTCCACGTCTAACAGTTCGCGGTAATGTTCCCTGTTCATCAGCCTGAAATTGCTCTTGATTTGTGATAATCACAGGTGTTTCAGTCACTAAGCCAGCTTCCTGAATAGCTGCTATATCAAAACTAACCAGTTTCTGACCTACGCTCACTCTGTCTCCTTGAGCCACATGAGCTTCAAAACCTTTTCCGTCGAGATTAACAGTGTCCATACCGATATGCATGAGCAATTCGACACCTTCATCTGACACGATTCCAACAGCATGATTGGTTGGGAAAAGCACTGATACCGTTCCGTTCACAGGGGCCACCAGTTCTCCCTCACTTGGAAGAATGACAACTCCTTGTCCCATCACGCCTTGAGCAAAGACAGGGTCGGTTGCTTGGCTTAATTCTTTGACTTCTCCAGCAAGCGGGCTGACAATTTCTGCAAAATCCACTTTTGCTGCTGCTTCTTTAGCTTCGTCAATCGCTTCAATTTGCGGTGATTTCACACTTTCATCTTCCGTTTTTGTAAGCACACCTGTCTTGCGGAAGAAGAAGGTCAATAGCATTGGTACTACAATGGCCACCAGCATAATAAAGAAGAATGGTAGCATGTATTTAGCTTGGATAGATAAGATACCTGGAATCCCACCGATTCCGATAGCATTGGCTGTTACGTTAAAGGTTACGGATAAGAGACCTGCGATAGAAGAACCAATCATCCCTGCCACAAATGGGTAGACGTACTTCACGTTGACCCCGAAAAGTGCTGGTTCTGTAACACCTAGATAAGCAGAAATCGTTGCTGGCAGAGAAATCTGTGCTTCACGTTCATTATGACGGTTCATCAAATAGTAAGCAAACACAGCTGAACCTTGAGCGATATTGGACAAGGCAATCATTGGCCATAGTGCCGTGCCACCTGTATCTGCAACCAGCTGTGTATCAATGGCATTGGTCATGTGGTGCAGACCAGTGATAACAAACGGAGCATAGAGAGCACCAAATATCGCACCAAAAAGCCATTTAACAGGACCAGTCAGACCAGCAAGCACCGCTGTTGACAGCCATTGTCCAAGTGTCCAACCAATTGGACCAAGGACTGTATGCGCTAGAATCAAGGCTGGAATCAAGGATAAGAATGGCACAAAAATCATGGACACAACTTCTGGAATGCGTTTGCGCCAGAAGATTTCAAGATAAGATAGCGACAATCCTGCAAGCAGAGCTGGAATAACTTGTGCTTGATATCCAATTTTTCTAACTGTAAAGAAGCCAAAATCCCACACCCAGTTTTTAGCAATTTCTGAAGCCGGTGTGCTAGCTACTGAATAAGCGTTAAGTAACTGAGGAGACACCAGACAGATTCCCAAAACGATACCGAGGATTTGGCTGGTTCCCATTTTACGAGAAACAGACCAGACAATACCAACTGGCAAGAAGTGGAAAATCGCTTCACCCGGCAGCCACAAGAATGAGTTTACTCCGCTCCAGAACTGTGATACATCCACAATCGTATTGTAAATCGGAGTACCGTCTTTAGCAAACTGAGCAACACCGTCAACCATTTTTTGACCGAGCGCCTGAATCTGCACACCTTCCAGAATATTGCGGAAACCGAGAATCAGCCCCCCAACGATAATGGCTGGAATAATTGGAGTGAAAATTTCCGCCAGCATTGTCATGACACGCTGTACTGGATTCTGATTGCTTTTGGCAGCAGCTTTGGCTGCTTCTTTTGATACTCCTTCAATCCCTGAAACAGCTGTAAAATCATTGTAGAAAATCGGCACATCATTTCCGATAATGACTTGAAACTGCCCTGCATTTGTAAAAGTTCCCTTTACAGCTGGAATGGCTTCAATTGCTTTTACGTCTGCCTTCTTTTCATCTGCCAATACAAAGCGCATCCGAGTTGCACAATGGCTGACTGCTGAGACATTCTCCTTGCCACCGATAGCATCTAATAGCGTCTTGGCGTCTTTCTCAAATTTTCCCATTTTCTGTTTGGCTAGGCTTAACCTAACACTCTCCTTCTTTTTTTCATCATTGTACAATTGATTGATACATTTATTGTAAACGATGCCAAAGATGTCTGCAAGTTGTTTGTAGCAAAAAAGGCTCTTTTTTGGTAAAATTTATTTAGTTGTATGCTAAAAAGAAAATAAGTGAGGATATCATGAAAAAATATGAACAAATTTTTAAACTCTTAGAACAAGATATTCTAAACGAGAAATATCAGATGAATGATTATCTTCCTAGCGAACACGAACTTGTCCAGGCCTACAAGGTCAGCCGTGACACGATTCGTAAATCGCTTGATTTGCTTCAAAAAGCTGGTCTCATTCAAAAAATGAGAGGTCAAGGCTCTAAAGTCATCCAACAAGAACAGATTGACTTTCCCGTTTCCAACCTAACTAGTTACCAAGAACTTGTCCGGCAACATGGAATGAATTCTAAAACCAATGTCATACAGTTAGAAAAAATTACAGTTGATAAAAAATTATCCAGTCTTACTGGTTTTCCTGAATACCGTCTGGTGTGGCGGATTATTCGCCAAAGGGTCGTTGACGGGATTGCCTCCGTCTTGGATATTGATTACCTTGATAAGAGTTTTGTCCCTTCTATTAGCCGTGAAATTGCAGAGCATTCAATTTATGTTTATTTAGAAGATGAACTGGGACTACACATTTCTTACGCCCAAAAAGAAATCACAATTGATCCAGCCACCAATCGCGATAAAATATTGATGAACATTGGAAATGACCACCATGTCGTCTCTGTCAAATCCAAAGTTTATCTTGCAGACGGACAGCAATTTCAGTTTACAGATAGTCGTCATAAACTCGAAAAATTCCGTTTCGTTGACTTTTCCAAACGGCAAAAATGATAATGAACCTTCACAAAATTCACTCTTCAATATTAACAATAGCCAAAAAGGAAGAATGTCGTTGTCATCGATCTGCTTCCTTTATTTTTAATGTCATTCACATATTTATAAAAAGTAAAGTAAACTTATCAATTTTTGAAAAACGAAAGAAGCTGAGATCATTTCTCAACTTCTTCCTCTTCTTCTACTATTTCAGAAACTTCTACTTTGAGCTTTGTCACACGTCCATTTTTTACCTTATCATTGGTTAAAATGAGCTTTTTGCCCTGACTTTCCACTTCATAACTCAAACGCTCTTTCACGTCGGGTATCGAGCCTACGCCCGTCAAATAATAACCCGCAATGGTATCAACGTCATCACTTTCCAGTTCAACTTCAAAATACTCGTTAAAGTCATTCAAACTCATGGTTCCAAGGACAAAGTAAGTATGGTCAGAAACCTGATACACCTCTACTTCGGCCTTGTCTGTTTCATCATCTATCTCACCGACAATTTCTTCCAGTAGGTCTTCCAGCGTTACAAGACCAGACATACCACCATATTCATCCAGCAATATCGCCATTTGATTTTGCGTATTCCGCAACTCTGTCAGCAAATCATCCACGAAAATCGTTTCTGGCACAAAGAGCGGTTCCTGCAAAATTTTTCGTAGTACAATATTATCAAAACCATTGGTAAACGCCTCATTTAACAGACGTTTGGTGTGAATAAGTCCAATAACATTATCCTTGTCATCATCATAGACTGGGATTCGTGAGAAATTCTGCCTCAAAATGCTTTCGATAATTTCCTTGGTATCATCATTGATGTCCACCATAAACGCATCGGTACGCGGTACCATTACCTCACGCGCCACCATCTCATCTAGTGAAAAAATTCCTTGCAACATTTCAATCTCGTCAGCATCCAGGGTTTCTTCACTGTTCGTTAGCATATATTCAATCTCATCACGAGTCATTTTCTCATCAGCATCATCAAAAGTCATGGGAGTGATTCGACTGAGCAGATTGGTAGAGGCTGATAAAAGCCAAACAAAGGGACTGACAATTTTTCCCAAGAAGATGATAACTGGCGCTGTACGAACCGCTAAGGAATCTTTGAGGTTCAGAGCGATTCTCTTTGGATACAATTCACCAAAAACAATCGAAATATAAGTCAAAATAGCAACAGATAAAAAGCTTGCAATGGCTCTTGCAGTCTCGGAATTTCCCATCCAAGAAGCAATTTCCTGACCGAGTGTATTGGCCAAACTAGCCCCTGACAAAATCGTAATCAAAGTAATCCCAACTTGAATAGTGGACAGAAAATGATTAGGATTTTCCAAGACTTTTAACAAACGAATGTATTTTGCATCGCCTTCTTCAGCTTTTTGCTCTACACGAGCGCGATTTAAAGATACCATCGCCATCTCTGCTGCTGAAAAAAAGGCATTTAAAAGTGTTAAAACTAGTAATAGTAAAGCTTGCAGTAACAAGGTCTGACTGCTAGGGTCTTCCATGAATGTTCTCTCCTCATATATAAGTAATCTTAATTATAGCATACTTTTTGACTTCTTGCACAAGGAGTGTTAAAAAGAAAAATTTGGAAGGAAATTACAAAGAAAATGATTTATTAAGATTCTAGATTTTGCAAAACGGTTTCCAGGCGTGAGATTGCATCAACAGGAAGCGCCGTTTTAGGGTATTTTTGGTTAAACGCAAGCAAGAAATTTAACCGTACCTGCATTCTTTCTCTGATTAATTGTTTGTAGCGAGCATCAAAATTCGGAATCGGATACCCTTCACATTCCATGTATTCAAAACCCTCCAATGGCCCAAATGGTTTAAATTCTGCTTCTTCATCAACAATTTTTTCAATAATATTCAAGCTAACTTCTTTTGAAATTCCCTTGCCCATATAAAATCCAGTATTGATGATATAGCAGTCGACACCAGATTCAAAGAGACTACGGAATTTCCGATAATCTTCCACCAAGGGATACACTCTAAATGGATTGGCATAAGGTTCAATCACCAAATCATCATGCTTGCCAATCACATTTTCAGCATTGGAACGCTTGGTCATCAAGGTACAACCCATCGTAGAAGCCATCAGCGGATCATTGATTTTAACTAAAGGCGGGAGAGAATCGTCTTTCATAATCCAGAAAATGGCTTGGATAGGCTCATCAATTCGATCAACCCGATTTGGTGTTGCAAAGCGAGACTTGACTGTCCGACCATTTCCATTTCGAATGTCCTCTGTCACCAATTTTTTTAGACCATTGTCATCCAGTGTCACACCACAATTCTGAACTGTTACAAAAAAGTCCTGCTCCCTATGTCCAATGGAATAGTCATTCGTTTTATCAAAATAGGACGGTTCCAGAGCAATGGAAGAGCCATCTTTGACAGAAATAATAAAGGCATCATCATGCAAAACCTTAATATCATATTTTCCATTATGTTTGGCATGTGTCAGTGTAGATTTCCCTGAGCCAGATAAACCAAAGAAGGAGGCTACATAGTCTTTCTTTTCAGCCTCTTCTTGTTTAAAGATTTTCAAGCCACCGTGACAAGCTACATATCCATTTCTAGCAGCGGTTGCCCAAGCTAAGGTTAAGGTCGCTTTTTTCAACTCACCAAAGTAATTTAAACCCAAAATAATGACACAATTGTGCTGAGTATCAAAATAAACCAACCCTTCAGGATAATCTGGATGCTTCCATTTGGGGTCAAAAAAGACAAATATATCATTTTCATCGTACTTTTTAGAAACTCTCAAACGATTTTTAAACTCTTCATCCAAAATTTGAAAGTTTAAAAGCCAAGAATAAAGATTGTTGATTTCATCTTCAGGAACCATGAGATGAGCACAAGCCATAAAGTCTTCATCTAGCCCTACAACTGCATCTGCCTTATAAAATTTTCGATGATGAGCCTGATAAATTGCACTGCGTACTATCGAAAGCAACTTTTCATCTTCCTCACTGTCCCTACCAAAAATCCGTCGAGCTTTAGCCGTTCGACCAACGACTGCTCCAGAATTCGTTAATAAAACGCGAGCATAAGAAGGCAAGCCCAGTTCCTTTGTATGAATGACAGGCATATCTAAGACAACTGTCCCAGCAGCTGCGGAAGCCAATTGATAAGCTTCTTCCACTGTTTTTATTGCGACAACCTGATTTTCATAAAAAGCTGTTTCAATGATTGCCTTCAAAGGAGAGAAATAAGAAGAATCTTTTCTTATTTCCTGCGGAGAATATTTACGACGTGTTACCATAAGTGTACCTCCTCTATCTTATTAGTTCTATTTTAGCATAAAAATACATTTTTAGTTTTAATAAAACGCATTATAAAAAAGAAGTCTTTTCCAGCTCGGAACGTAATTCAGATAACTTTAAAACAAAAAGTCTGGGATACAAATTTCCCAAACTCTTACAAGATATTGTTTTTATAACGAAGCCCAGTAGTTGAGAGTGGGCTGACAAAATCAATTGCTTTCGCAATACCGATTTTGTTTCCCTTCTTACTTGTTGATAATCCCATACTCCTCGTTTTTCTTTTGCTCCTGTGCAGCTCGATGATTATCATATAAATTCGCTAGGAATTTTGCAATTTCTTTCAAAATAGAATAAATCGGAATCGCTACAATCATCCCAACAATCCCATAAATATTACTTGACAAAAGCAAGAGAACCATAATGGTAATGGGATGCACCTTCATCACGCCACCTACAATCCGTGGATAGAGAATATTTCCGTCAATTTGCTGCACAATTAACATATATATAACTGCAATCACCATTTTTTTCGGATCGGCAATCAGATAAGTGATAATCATCGGAATCAACCCAATACTTGGACCCACATAAGGAATAAGATTAGCAATCATAGAAAAAATAGCAAATATCAAAGCATATTTCAAACCAATAACACTATAGCCAATGAAAGCCAACGTTCCAATAATAAACGCATCAATCGAAATCCCACTAATATACCGAGCAATCGTTGCATTAAGATTGGTCAATAATTTCGTGATGTTGAGCTTATCCCGCTTCAAAACAGTTCTTTCCAACATGGGCAGTAATTTATCCCCGTCAATTAAGAAATAGACCAAAAAGATCGGCGTCATGATGAGAATCAAAAATGTATTCACTACTGCTGAAACGACACTCCCCAGACTATTGGTGACACTATTTAAAATATTTTGCAAAATATCCACATAAGACAAATTTAACTGCTTAATAATAGACTGGATATTCAGATTTTTAAAGAGAGAGTGCTGCGATAGCTGGTTAATCCAATTTTGCAATTCTCCATAAACATTTTGACTAGAAGAAATCAAACTTGTCAACTGCGTAATCAAAATAGGTAGCAGATAAATAATGCCCAGAGCAATAATTCCAAACAAGAGAACCAAGGTAATCAAAATTCCAAAAATCCTCTTAATTTTCAGCTCTTTCTCCAAAAATTTCACTAATGGGTTCGTCACATAGTACAAAAATCCCGCAATTAGAAAAGGAATTAAAACCGTATTTAAAACGCTCACAAAAGGGGAAATCAAGCCGTCCATTTGCCGCCAGATAAAAAAGATAATGGTTAGTAGTAAGACTTCTGTTGTCCAAAAAAATAACTTACTTTTATGAAACATACTGTTCCTCCTATCAGCTATTCTATCATATTTTCCACTAAAATAGAGTACTTTTTTTAAACGACTTAAATTATTTTAGGAACAGACTCTTTCGTTTCCCACGATCAAAACTTATTTTTCCATTTATTTTCGTTTGTAAACCATTTTCACATGTACTCGTGATTCTAAGATGAAGGGTTCACTAACAGCTTCAAATCCAAATTTCTCATACAAGCACCTGCTCTTGCGTCTCTATGTGAATCTCTTTTTCAGGCCATTTTTCAGCACAAGTCTCCATAATAGCTTGGACCAACTTACGACCAAGCCCTTAACCGCGAGTAGAAGCCGCTGTTACGACACGTCCAAAATGAATAGTAGTACCCGTTTCAAATACTCTCGCATAAGCGTCTACCTCGCCGGCTTCATTTTCATGAAAAATATGGATCGCTTCTAAATCGTGCTCGTCCAAATCATTATAAACACTATTTTGCTCTACGACAAATGTTTCCAAACGTAATTTCAAGCATTTATAAAATTCCAAGGTGGTTAATTCCTCAAATGCCTTTTTTATACCACATACTTGTTTTCCCTTCTTCTTTATTATATAATAATTGTAAATGCAACTATAAAAGGAGCCTTTTATGGACTATCGTCATCTCTTTCGTCAAATGGGCATAATTTCTCGCCAAGCCATGATGAATATGAATCATGAAGCCAGCCAATACAACCTAGATAATAATCTCTTTCTTATCCTTATCCGCATTGTTGAGCATGAAGGACTGAATCAATCTCAACTTTCTCATATGGTAAAAATTGATAAAACAACACTTAGTCGTTCCCTTAGAAAACTAGAGGAAAAAGGATTTATCACAAAAAAAGTCAACTCTCAAAATAAGAAATTTAAAGAGCTCTTCCCTACGACGAAGGCTTTGCAAATCTACGACCGATTGATTGGATTTGAAACGACCTATATCCAGACTGTCATGAAAGATTTGACTTCCTCTGAACTCTTTCAATTAGAAGCCATTCTCAATAAAATAGAAAATTCTCAATAAAATCAGCATAACATACATTAGTTGCATTTGCAACTTTTGAATTAAAAAATGACGAGGCTGGGACAAAAGTCCTTAACCTCGTCAGATTTTTATGAGTTTCTTGCAAGCCGCAGTGGTTGAGTGGGTGGGACGACAAAATCAAATTTCTCCGAAATTACCGATTTTTGTCCCACTCCCTTTTGATTATTTTGTTTCAAATCCTTCTGTAACTGCTTGCGCAAAATGTTCTTCAACGATTTCTGCACAGTGGTCACAAACAATTGCATGATAGCTACGTTCTTTGACTGTTTCATCTACCCGACGGCAACGTTCACAAACTTGTCCTTCTGCATGCTCAACTGTAAAAGATACATCCTCGAAAGCAATAGCACTTTCAGGAGCTTCCCCGTCTGCGATTGTTAATTTAGAGACAATGAGAAGTTGCGCAACGTCGCTATTAACCGCTTCAAGTAGCATTCTCACAACTTCATTTGGATAAACAGTCAAGTGAGCTTCCAAGGATTTTCCAATCACTTTTTTGTTACGTGCTTCTTCCAAAGCTTTTTGCGCTTGACTACGGAAGTTCATAAAGGCTGTCCAAGTATCTAACAGTTCTTCCTCATTAGGGAAAGTCAACGCATCTGGCAATTCCGCTAATTGAACAAATTCTTCTGGCTCATGTTCTAAGTAAGACCAGATTTCTTCTGCTGTATGTGGAAGAATTGGGGTCAACAATTTTGTAATTTTTACTAAAATATCATAAAAGACGGTCTGCATTTTACGGCGTTCCAATGATTTAGCTGCTTCAATATAGACAACATCTTTTGCAAAATCAAGATAGAAAGCTGATAAATCAACTGTCACGAAGTTTACAATCGCTTTGTAAATATCTAAAAATTCAAAGTCGGCATAAGCCTCACGAATCGTCTTGACAAGTTGATTAAATCGAACGGTCATATACTTATCAACAGAGCGAAGGTCATCATAAGCAACAGCGTCTTCTTTTGGATTAAAATCAGAGGTATTGGCAATCAAGAAGCGCAAGGTGTTACGGATTTTTCGGTAGGTTTCAGACACTTGACCAAGAATATCCATAGAGATACGCACATCGTTGCTAGAATCCACACTCGTCACCCAAAGCCGCAAGATTTCCGCACCAAATTGTTTTTCAACATCACTTGGAGCAATCGTGTTGCCGAGAGACTTCGACATTTTCTCGCCTTTACCGTCCAAAGCAAACCCTTGTGAAAGAATTTGTTTATAAGGAGCTACACCATGGTTGGCAACCGATGTGATAAGCGATGAGTTGAACCAACCACGATACTGGTCTGACCCTTCAAGATAAAGGTCAGCAGGATAAGTCAATTCAGGACGATTGACCACCACACCATTCCAAGAAGAACCAGAATCAAACCACACGTCCATGATGTCCGTTTCTTTAGTGAATGTACCATTTGGTGACCCTGGATGAGTGAATCCTTCTGGAAGCAAATCTTTCGCTTCTCGTTGCCACCAAATGATAGAGCCATGTTCCGCAAAGAGCTCAGCCACATGCTCAATTGTTTGCTCTGTCATAATTGGTGTGCCGTCCTCCGCATAGAAGATTGGAAGTGGCACTCCCCAAGCCCGCTGACGCGAAATAACCCAATCTCCACGGTCACGGATCATATTGTAAAGACGAACTTTACCCCATTCAGAGTGGAACTTCACTTTTTCAATCTCATCAAGAATTTCCTGACGGAATTTTGAAACTGAAGCAAACCATTGCGGTACCGCACGCCAAATAATTGGCTTTTTCGTCCGCCAGTCAAATGGGTAGGAGTGAGAAATTTCTTCTTGCGCAAGGAGAAGTTGACCTAACTTTTCAATTACTGTAGGAACTACCTTGTCATAAAATTGCCCTGCAAAATCTGGGCCAGCATTTTCCATCATGATACCACGTTCATTGACTGTAACGGCTACTTCTAAGCCATTTGCAACTCCAACATTGTAGTCGTCCTCACCAAAACCAGGAGCTGTATGGACAATCCCTGTACCTGAATCTAGTGTAACGTGGTCACCAAGAATCACCAGTTCATCTACTTTCTCATCCCACGGGTGCTCTGTCACGATATGGTTCAGTTCAGCACCGCGATGAGTTGCCAAGACCTCCACATCTTCCCAGCCAAATTTTTCAGACAAGCTATTGAGCAAGTCAGCAGCAACAACAAATTTACGACTTTCCCCAGCGGGCTTTACCACAACATAATCAAAGTCCGCACCTACTGTCAAACCGCGAGAAGCCGTAATAGTAAATGGTGTTGTTGTCCAAACCACAATATAGGTATCTGTGTCTAGCACATTTTTGCCGTCTTTTACCTTATTTGCATAGTAAAGAGAGGTTGAAATCAAATCATGATACTCAATTTCTGCCTCTGCAAGAGCTGATTCAGATGACCATGACCAATAAACTGGCTTCGCACCGCGGTAGATATAGCCTTTTTTCGCCATTTCTCCAAATACGCGAATTTGAGCAGCCTCATAATCCGGAGTCAACGTCACATACGGATGCTCCCAATCACCAGAAACACCTAAACGTTTGAAATCTTCTCGTTGTTTGTCTACTTGGCTGAGTGCGTAATCTCGACAAAGTTTTAAATACTCTGCCAAATCCATTTCTTTTCGCTTCACACCTTGCTTTGCCAGAACTTGCTCAATCGGAAGACCATGAGTATCCCAGCCTGGAATGTAAGGCGCATAATAGCCAGACATCGATTTTGAACGAACGATAATATCTTTAGAAATCTTGTTCATGGCATGCCCAACGTGAATATTTCCATTAGCATAAGGAGGGCCATCGTGAAGTGTAAAGTGTGGTTTACCTTCATTCAATTCTTGACGGCGATGATACAACTTTGCATCTTCCCACTCTTTTTGCCAAAGAGGTTCTTTATTCGGCAAACCAGCACGCATTGGAAAAGCTGTTTTTCCAAGATTAAGTGTTTCTTTTAATTTCATAAGTTCTCCTTTTTCATATTAGTAACAAATTAAAATAAAAAAACCACAAATTCATCCAAAGGACGAAAATTCGTGGTACCACCTTCATTTAGATAAGAATAAGATTCCTATCCCTCTTACTCGTAACGTGAGTTAAGCGTTAAATCTTACTATTTTCAGATCTAAGTTTGCAAAATGATAATCCTAACAAAAGGGATTACAGGTCTCTCACCGTCACCTGCTCGCTGCGAATATTTTGTTAGCATCTTGTTTTTACATTTTCTTATAAAATATCTACTGATTCTGTTGAAGTAGCTTCTGAGTTTTCTGTTGAGTTCTCATCATTGGTTAAATGCAAACCCAAAACAGACTCGTCTAAAGTTTCAAATGCTTGTGTTTCTGCTAATTCACGATTTGCTTCTTCAATGCGTCTTTGTAATTCTTCCATTTCTTCTGGAGAGAACTGACGCGTCACATCCACTTCATCTTCTTCTGGAGTCGTTACGACTTCACCCAAAGCAGACTGAACAACTTCTTTAAAGGCTTCATCACTAGTCTGCAAGTAAGTAGCTGTTGGGCGAAGAATATCTTCCCATTCTGAAGAATTCACAATGCTTAATTGACTTTCAATGGTTGATTTTAAACGTTGGTGGAAAACACGCGTTTTATTTTTCAACTCTTCTGTTTCAACAGCCACTTTCTTAGCATTATCAGTCGCTTGACGAAGAATTTCATTAGCCTTGTATTTTGCCTCATCCAACAAATGTTGGGCCTCTTGCTCAGCCTTATGAACAATGTTTTCAGAACGGTCATTTGCCGCTTGTTTTACACGTTCTGCCGTATCTTGTGCAATCAATACAGACTGGCTAAGGGAATCCTTCATCTCGTCAAAATAGGTCAAACGTTCTTCCAGATTTTTAATTTTTGACTCTTGTTCATGATTGACACGAACTAAATCTTCGTAATCTTGGACAATGATATCAAGAAATTCATCTACTTCGTCAACATCATATCCTCTAAATTTGTGAGCAAAAGCTTTATCTTTAATTTCTAACGATGTAATAGCCATATTTTCTCCTTACTTACTAGACAATAATTCAACAGTTAACTTGTACTTCCCATTTTTTGAAAAGCCATTTTCTCTTAAAACTTTTACTCTCCCATATCCTCGTATACTGATCAAGTCATTCAATAACAATTGATGACTGGGATTATCCAGCATGGAATAGTTTACCTTAACTTGCTTTGTTGCTATCAGCCGAGCGGCAATGCTTCGTGACAAATGAAATGAGGCAGCTACCACTTTATCCAAACGCATACTAGAGACAAGTACATCTCTTAGCTTTGAATCAGTTTGAGCGATAATTTGTTGTGAAAAATCTACTTGCTTTAATTTTACAGGTGTCTTTGCTATCCTTGAGATATGATTGATGAAAAATTGAGTGAATTTCTTATCTACCATAATTTGTGCTCTACCTGAAGCTACAAGAATATCACCAAAAACTTTACGTTCAATCCCTAATTGATTCAATAACGTTCCCATTATTTGCGAATGGGTTAAATGGTGAAATTTATTCGCATAGCTAATTTCTAACAACTCCATTTCAAAATCACTTAATTGCAACTCATAGTAGAGAGGAGCAATAATGACTTTAGCAAATTCACTCGTATAATAATCCGAACTTGAAAATATTTGCAATTGTAAGTGATTCCCAAGATTTCGCAAAACTTCAACTTGATGTGGATTTACAAACGAAGTCACTTCAAAAGAATAAGAATCCTCAACGCGCTGCATCTGTTCTAAACTTTTATCAACAAATTCACGATCTTCTTCAGCAAAATGTTGGTATAAATGTTTGGTATTCTTCATGAATTTAAGCTAAAAGCAAAAGAGCATTCAAAATGATGCCAGAAACCAAATTCAAAAGAAAGATAACGATAAGAATCGTCCAATCAAGACCAGCAAATTGTAAATTGAAACGTTGAAATGGTTTCAAAACAGGCTCTACTATCCGTAAAATCAACTGACCAAGTGATGTTTGATAGGCACCCGGAAACCAAGATAAGAGAGCATACACCACTAAAATAAATGAATACACTCTTACCAAATTATAAAGTATGTTTACAATCCAAACCATGTTTTTATCTACGTTTCATATCAAAATCAAATTCGCCACTTTGCAAATCATCAGGTAATTTTAAATCCTCAACATTTACAATAACATTGATTGGTGTTAAAAGGTACATTGTACTCGCAACTTTTTTAATGTTCCCAGCAAGCACATAACGTGCACCATCCAAATAGTCCAAACAACGACGAGCTTGCACTTCTGTCATATATTGAAAATCAATCAAAATACTTTCATTAACAATTAACAAATCAACAATTTCAGTTGTTTCTTCATATTTTCTTGGGTAACGAACATTGATGGTCACTTTGTCATCTGAAATCGTGCGGTGTTGTGCCAATTCTTGCTGGCGCGCATGAAGACGAGTGATATTCTCATTTGCTCCTGACCTTGTAGAAGATTGTACAGAACTACTTGCTGTATGTACTGTTCTTTCTTTAGTAGGTGTTACAGATTGACTACTCGCACGTGGTGGTAGCTCAGGCGTTTGAACGCCAGCATCTTCACCATCTTCCGTAAAGTAATCAATGAATTTATCAAATCTATCTTTAAGAGACATAATACTTTCCTATTTAAAAAATGCGGTACCAATTCTGACAAAAGTCGAACCATTTGCAATAGCTATTGTATAATCACGGCTCATTCCCATACTTAAATCAGTAAAAGGCATATTAGGTAACTGTTTACGTTGTAATCTTTGCTGTAATTGATAGGCTTGTTGGAAAATGACATTTAATTCCGCTTCATCTGCTTCAATCGGTGCCATTGTCATCAAACCTACAATCTGAATGTTTTCAAGTTTTTCTAGCTCTGGTAAAATCGTATCTATTTCCTCTACAGCAAAACCATGTTTACTAGCTTCTTTGGAAATATTTACTTGTAAAAAGCATTTAATGATATGTTCAGCTCTTTTGTTGATTTCTTGAGCTAATTTTACGGAATCTAAGGCATGGAAATAATCAACATAATTGATGACGTCTTTCACTTTCCGCCTTTGAAGTGTACCAATTAAGTGCCAAATTACACGTTCATCTTTCAGAGCCTGATATTTCTCTAGAAATTTATCAACTCGATTTTCACCGATATGATGAATTCCTGCTTTAACCAGCTCTTTAGCAGTAGAGCTGTCAACATATTTGGTGACAGCTATTACTTCTACTGAATTTTTTGAGCGATTAGCTTTTTGAGTAGCTTGTGCTACATTTTCTAAAACTTGATATGTATTCTTTGCTAAATCCATTTTATCGGTTTTTAAAGAATGGTGGTGTTTCTAATTCATCGTCATCAGAACTGGTGTCTTCATAACGTTCCACAGCTGGTGCGGCACTCGCATCTGTTGAGCGAACAATATTCTCACGACGCAAATCCCAATCACCAAATGCTGAAGCCTGTGGTGCTTCTGTCCGTTGACGACTTGGCTTTGGAACTTCAAGATTTTCAGTCAAATCAAAGTTACGGTCATAACCTTGGCTTCCTCTAGAATTACGATTTTCACGAGTTCCAGCTGCATAAGAATTTTGTTGAGCAACTGGACGAACACCACTTACTCGATCAATTTTTTCTTGACGAACACCCGTTGCAACAACTGTTACACGAATTTCATCTTTCATGCTATCATCAATAGAAGTACCTAACCAGATATTAACACCATGACCAGCTGCTTGATTGACAATTTCTGATGCTTCTTCTGCTTCAATCAAGGTCATATCAAGACCACCTGTAACGTTGATGATGACATCTTCAGCTCCATCAATCGTTGTTTCAAGAAGCGGCGAATAGATAGCCTTACGCGCAGCTTCAATAACACGCTCTTCACCACTACCAATACCAATTCCCATAAGAGCATCGCCTTTATTTGCCATAACTGTTTTCACATCAGCAAAGTCAAGGTTGATAAGTCCTGGGCTTGTAATCAAGTCTGTAATTCCTTGCACACCTTGTCGAAGGACATTGTCTGCCTCGCTCAAAGCTTCAAGCAGAGGGGTTTTCTTATCAACGATTTCAAGCAAATTATTGTTTGAAATGATGAGAAGCGTATCTACATGCTCACGAAGTTCATTGATGCCTTCAATTGCAAAATTCCCCCGCTTACTTCCTTCAAAGCCAAATGGACGAGTGACAACTGCAACTGTTAAAGCTCCCAGTCCTTTTGCAATACGAGCAATAACCGGTGCAGCACCTGTACCAGAGCCACCGCCCATACCAGCTGTAATAAAAACCATATCAGCTCCTGTAAGAGCTTCTGTCAATGTTTCTTCGCTTTCTTCAGCCGCTTTACGACCGATTTCAGGCTGTCCTCCAGCCCCAAGACCACGCGTCAACTTTGGACCAAGCTGAATGACTGTTTCTGCTTTTGAACCACTAAGAGCTTGAACATCTGTATTGGCAGCGATAAATTCAACGCCTGATACTCCTTCATCAATCATGCGGTTAATGGCATTGCCACCACCACCACCGATACCAATAACTTTAATTACTGCTCCTTGTGTCGCAGCTGTATCAAATGAAAATGTCATAATGTATTACCTTCTCCTTTAATCAAACATATTACCAAGCAGATTTCGAACACGATCTGTCAATTTTTCTTTTGGCTGTTGAGATTGTGTTGGAAGTGGTTCTGGACGTTCAACTTCTTCTACTGCTTCATCAACCAAAGCCGCAGTTGGCTGTTGTGGTTGAGTAAAGCGTTGCAACGGATTGAACGACTGACTTTGCTGTGTTGAACGAGAGAATTCAACTGGCTGATGCCGTAAAAGTTCATCACCATGAACAGCAGCTTGTGCTAGAACATCCACTTCAGATAAGTTTCCTGCATACTCTGATAAACTAATAACATGGGCAAACGCTGGATTACGAATACCGATTTGATTTGGAACATATAATTTAACGGGAACACCGAAAACTTCTTGTGCCAATTCAACCACGCCCGGCAAAATCGCACCGCCTCCAATAATAACAATACCACCTGGAAGCTCTAATAAATGTCTTCTCTCTAAATCTTGCTTGATTTGTTCAAAGATATGTTTAACACGCGCTGAAATAATTTCTGCTAAATAACGCTCTGTCACTTCAACTGGTTCCACTTCACCAATTACTTCCACTTGGAAAGACTCATTGCTAGCGGCAGGTACGTATGCTTCTCCATAGTTAAACTTCAAGCTCTCTGCCAACTTCTTAGATGTTTTTAAAACCTTAGAGATGTCTTTTGTAACATATTCGCCACCTTCTTGATAGATATTGGTAAATTGTAATTCTTGATTGCGAACAGAAGCTGCAGTTGTTTGGCCGCCCCCCATATCAATGACAGTTGCACCAAACTCACGCTCTCCTTCATTCAGAACGGATTTTGTCATAGCGAGCGGAGAAATGATAATGTTTTCAACTTGAACTCCTGCACGCTCAACCGTTTTTCTCAAATTATGAAGAATAGTACGTGGACCTGTATATAGAAGGCCACGCATTTCTAAACGAATTCCCATCATTCCGCGAGGATCACGAATTCCTTGGAAACCATCTACGATGAATTCCTCTGGAATAAAGGTAATAACTTCCCGGTCTGGAGTCATACTTTTTGTCAAAGCAGATCGTACAACATTTTCAACATCTGCATCTGTAATTTCTTTCGTTTCACTTGTCACAGGAATCATACCTTGTGTTGCTTCAATCTGCAACAAGTTAGCAGGCAAACCAACATTCACCAACTTAATTGAAATCCCTGCTTTTTCCTCTGCTTGTGAAATTGCAGACTTTATAGCACTTGCTGCTGCTTCGATATCTACAATGATACCATCTTTGACACCAGCACTTTTGGCGTTACTAACCCCAATTACATTTAATTCATTGTTTACGTGTTCTGCTACCAAGACCTTAATGGAGCTTGTTCCGATATCTAATCCTGTAAAAAAGCCATCTCTAGCCATTAGACCATTCCTCTCTATCTACCAAGTTTCTCACTTATCAATTTAACTATCAAAAAAGTATAGTTATTCAAAGCATATTATAACATAAAAAAATAAAAATTGGGTAGATTTTCTGCATTATTTTAGCTATTTCTATAACTAAATATTCCTGCTTCCATATCCACAACGCTTGTTTCCGTCAATTGTGGTTTAATTCTTTCATAATAAGGTAGTTTTTTAGCTACTTCTGACAAAGGAACTAAGATTTTATTTCCATCTGTCATAGTGATTGTCAGCAAATCCTCAGTCGCTTTACTCGGTGTATGCTGAACCGTTTGAATTTCTGATTTGATTGTATTAGAAATACCTGATAATTGTTGCACAAATTTCTTAAGCATTGCTTTATCTGAAAAATCAAGTGTTATATAACTTTTTGGCAACTGTGATTTTTTAACTGGAGTAGCAATTTCTTCTCCACTAGATAATACTGGGAAATACTGCTCCCCAGAATAATCATAAGCAACAACCGTGTATTCTGTTACTTTTATTTTAAATGTAATTGGAAATTGGTAACTTATCTCTGCTTTTTTCACCCATAGACTTGACAATTTAATATTTCTAGCATGTGCCTTTTGGCTCAAATAGGTTGTCAAGGTGTAGTCCTCTTTTTGAATACTAGAAGCCTCCAGAACCTCTGTTTTGGACAGTTGTTTATTCCCCGTCACCTCTATATTCTTTAATTTTGAATAAGGACTAATAAAATAAACAGCTAAAATCAACAAAACAGAACTGAGAATCAAGACTGGAAGAGCACGGTAAACATGACGAGGAGCAATTTTTTCTCTAGTCTCTTTTTCATTTTGTTTGGCTTGTTTGCGCTCTGCTTTCTTCTTTTTTCGCAAGGCTGCTTTATCAAGAGGTTCATCTTGTTCTTCCTCAGAAGTTTCTGTCTCGGTAGGCTTTTCTGCCTCCTCTGACTCGTTCTCTTGAGTATCCGCTGTCACTTCTTCTGCACTTTCATCATTCTTTTCGACTTTCTTTTTTTCAGAATTTGGCAAATGCTGCTTTTTTTGCTCTGCCAGTTCTTTCTCTTTTTCAGCTTCTTCTTGAGCTTTTTTTTCAAGATATTCCTTGTTTCTTTTTTGCCACTCAGAAAGTTTTTCTGTCTCTTGTCCTTTCTGATCCTCTTGCTTCTTTTTTGTCATTTTCTTCCTTTATCTATGTCATTTTTTAAAAGGTTATAAAATTCATCTAACGATTTTATTTCTTGAGACTGTTTCATGGTTCGTTCATACATTTCTTTCCGCTCAAGCATTTCGGCAATCACTTTTTGTAGATTTTCAAAGTTTAGTTGACCCTCGTCCAACTTCTTAGCATAGCCTTTTTTTACAAAATAATCTGCATTTTCAATCTGATCACCACGACTTGCTTCTCGTCCCAAAGGAACAATCACATGGAGTTTTGCCATAGCCAATAACTCAAAAATAGTATTAGATCCGCCACGTGTTATAACGACATCTGCTAAGTTCATCAACGGTTGATAGAGATCTGTCACATAGGCAATCCGATAGAGATGATTGGATAGTTCATCTAAATGAGCATCTCCTGATAAATTGATAACATTGTAGTGCTGAGTTAATTCTATTTTATTTTCCGTTACCAAATCATTAAAGACCTTAGCACCAGCCGATCCACCAACAAACAGAAGTGTCGGAAGGTTTTCATCAAAATGCTGCCGAATCGCTTGAATCTGCTCATTTGGAGCAGTTGTTTTTTCTCCTACTTTTGTCACAGCTCCCACATGCTCAATTTTTGTCAACGCATGGGCTTGTTCAAAAGTAGAATACATTTTTATTGCACATTTGTAAGCAATTTTATTTGCTAGACCAATAGAGAGGTCTGATTCATGTACATAAACTGGAATCCCAGCTAAGCGAGCTGCAATGACAGGAGGAACTGATACAAAACCACCTTTAGAAAAGAGAGCTTGCGGACGAACCTTTACCATAATTCCTAAACATTGCAAAATGCCCCAAGCCACTTTGAATACATCTAACATATTTTGCCAAGAAAAGTAACGTCGTAATTTCCCCGTCGCTATAGAATGAAAAGCGATGTCCAACCCCGACTTCTGGATTTCTTGGTATTCAATCCCATGCTTATCACCAATATAGTGGACTTGCCATCCTGCTTCTAGGAATTTTGGAATGAGCAAAAGGTTTAGAGTCACATGACCAACCGTCCCTCCACCTGTAAATATAATCTTTTTCATCTTAACCCTTTAATTCTTCAAATGTTGCAATAAATTCATCGCCACGAACTTCAAAATTTGGATACATATCCCAGCTAGCATTTGCAGGACTGAGAAGAACAATGTCACCTGCTTGTGCTTCAGCAAAAGCTTTTTGCGTCGCATCTTTCACATCAGCAGCATCCATATAGCTAACACCTGCTTTATCTGCTGCTCTCTTGACACGTGCTGCAGATTCTCCAAGAATAACCATTTTCTTCAATCCTTGAATATCTGGCACCAATTCGTCAAATTCATTGCCACGGTCCAGTCCACCAGCAATCAAGATGACCTTACTATTGTCAAAACCAGATAAAGCCTTTTGCGTTGCAAGAATATTTGTGGATTTGCTATCGTTATAAAATTTAACATGGTTGATTTCACCGACATATTGGAGACGATGTTTAACACCGCCAAAACCTGCCAAAGTTTCTTTGATGACTTGATTTTCAATGCCACGCAGTTTCGCAACTGCAATAGTTGCGAGGGCATTTTCAACATTATGACTTCCCGGAACGCCAAGCTCATCTGCTGCCATAACAGGCTCTCCACGGAAGGTCAACATGTTTCCCTCTAAGTAAGCGCCGTCTACCTTTTCTGTCGTTGAAAATGGTACAACGGTCGCTTGCGTCTTTGCAGCCAGCTCTTTCGCTAATGTTTGGTTGAAATTCAATACGAGGAAGTCAGATTTGCTCATATTTTTTTGAATGTTCCATTTAGCCGCCACATAATTTTCAAAAGAGCCATGATAATCAATGTGAGTTGGCATCAAGTTGGTAATCACTGCAATCTCTGGGTGAAAGGTTTCAATACCCATGAGTTGGAAAGAAGACAACTCCATAACTAGAGTATCATTTTGGGTTGCAGTTGTTGCAACTTGACTGGCTGGAAAACCAATATTTCCAGAAAGTAGACCACTTTGACCACCTGCAGTCAAGACTTCCGCAATCATCGTCGTTGTTGTTGTTTTTCCATTAGAACCCGTAATCCCAATAATTGGAGCATCTGAAATCAAATAAGCCAACTCAACTTCAGTGATGACTGGGATTTCCTTTTCCAATGCTTTCTTGACCATAGGGTTGTCGTAACGAATACCAGGATTTTTGACCATTAGTTCAAAGTCTTCATCCAAGAGTTCCAAAGGATGACCACCTGTTACTACTTTGATGCCTTCTTCAAGAAGAGACTGAGCAGCAGGATTTTCCTCAAATGGCTTTCCGTCATTCACTGTGACAATCGCTCCCAACTTATCTAATAAACGAGCAGCGGATTCACCAGACTTGGCCAAGCCTAAAACTAAAACTTTCTTATTTGCAAAATTTGTAATGTGCTTCATAACATGCCTCTTTTTAATTCTTCTGTATCTATTTTACCTTTTTTTCAGAAAATAAAAAAGCCTTTACGGCTTTTTATTCTTGTCTGTTACGAAGTTTTGAGCGAAACGATACTTTTCTATCTTTTTGTGACAATTTTGAAATATCACGTAGAGAAAAATAAGCTACGCCAATCATTGCAATTCCTACGAAAAATTCAGACGGTAATTGAAAAATCTGAAATACTGCCAATCCTAATAAAATGATAAAAGCGACTAGAGCAATCACTAAAACTACTACATTTAAAGTCCCTTTAATGCTTTGCGGAGTAGCAAAAATGTAAAATAATAGAATGAGAATTCCAAAGATCAAATAAAACATTTCTGCTCCTTTCTAGCCTATCCACTTCTTTCATATATTAGCAGCAAAGCAAATCATTCTTTCATTATTCAGCTGATTTTTTCTTTTTAGCAGCTTTGGCACGTTGATTTTTATCAAGAATTTGTTTCCGCAAACGGATAGATTCTGGTGTGACTTCCATATACTCATCATCATTCAAGAATTCAAGAGATTCTTCCAATGTCAAGATACGAGGTGTTTTTATAACTGCTGTTTGATCTTTCGTTGCAGAACGTACATTAGTCATTTGTTTTGCTTTTGTAATATTGACCGTCAAGTCATTTTCGCGTGAATTTTCACCAATAATCATTCCTTCATAGACTTCTGTACCTGGATTGACAAAAATAGTTCCACGTTCTTCAATAGACATGATAGAGTAAGTCGTTGCTTTTCCTGTATCAATTGACACGAGAGCTCCACGACGGCGTCCACCAATCTCACCTGGAATCAATGGTAGATATTGGTCAAAGGTATGGTTCATAATCCCGTAACCACGCGTCATAGAAAGGAATTCAGTTGAGTATCCAATCAAGCCACGCGCAGGCACAAGGAAAATCAAACGTGTTTGTCCGTTTCCGGTAGCCACCATGTCTAACATTTCACCCTTGCGCTCAGAAAGACTTTGAATAACCGAACCTTGGTATTCTTCTGGGGTGTCAATTTGCACACGTTCAAATGGCTCACATTGCACACCGTCAATTTCTTTGACGATAACTTCTGGGCGCGATACTTGTAACTCATAGCCTTCACGGCGCATGGTTTCAATTAAGATTGATAAGTGCAATTCTCCACGACCTGACACAATCCATTTATCTGGTGAGTCAGTCGGATCCACACGAAGCGAAACGTCCGTTTGCAATTCTGCTTGCAGGCGTTCCTCAACCTTACGAGATGTCACCCATTTTCCTTCACGACCAGCAAATGGTGAATTGTTCACCAAGAAAGTCATTTGCAGCGTTGGTTCGTCAATGTGAAGAATTGGCAATGGTTCTACTGCATCTGTCGGAGTAATCGTTTCACCAACAAAGATATCTTCCATACCAGACACGGCAATCAAATCACCTGCTTTGGCTTCGTCAATTTCACGGCGTTCTAATCCAAAGAAACCAAATAGCTTGGTGACACGGAAGTTTTTCGTTGTGCCGTCTAGTTTAGAAAGCGTCACTTGGTCTCCAACTTTCACCGTTCCGCGGAAAACACGACCAATCCCAATACGACCTACAAAGTCATTGTAGTCCAAAAGAGAAACTTGGAATTGAAGCGGCTCGTCTGAATTATCCACTGGTGCTGGAATATGATCAACAATGGTATCAAAAAGCGGTGCCATGGTATGCTCTTGGTCAGCAGGGTCGTCTGACATAGAAGACGTTCCGTTGATAGCAGAAGCATACACAACAGGGAAATCCAGTTGGTCATCATCTGCACCCAGCTCAATGAAAAGTTCCAAGACTTCATCCACCACTTCTGCAGGGCGTGCAGATGGTTTGTCAATTTTATTAACGACAACAATCGGCACCAAATCTTGCTCGAGTGCTTTTTTCAACACAAAACGAGTTTGTGGCATAGTTCCTTCATAAGCATCAACAACCAGAACAACCCCGTCCACCATTTTCATGATCCGCTCAACTTCTCCACCGAAGTCCGCGTGTCCTGGAGTGTCCATGATATTGATACGAACACCGTTGTAAGCAACAGCTGTATTCTTAGCAAGAATGGTAATTCCGCGTTCTTTTTCAAGATCGTTGGAGTCCATTGCGCGTTCTTGCAACTCTTTTCGATCGTCCAAAGTATGTGATTGCTTCAATAATTCGTCCACCAGCGTTGTTTTCCCGTGGTCAACGTGAGCGATAATAGCGATATTACGAATATCTTCTCTTAATTTTGTCATTTTATCCTCTAAATCTTAAGTTTTATTTCTAACTGAACAATTATACCACAGATTAAGGCAAAAAACACAGTTAAACTGGGTGTAAATGTTTTCATTAGAAAATCAATGTCCGACAAATTTATTTACATTCTTTATTGCAAAATTATGATATGATAAGAAAAAAACAAAGGAAACTGTATGCGTTTAGATGTTCTACTAGCTCAAGCTCACATTAGTCGTAAAAAGATGAAGCAAGCTCTCCTAAAAAAGAAAATCTTGGTAGATGACTGTCCTGCTCGAAAACTTAGTCAAAATGTTGATACAGGCTTGCAGACGATTATGATAGAGGAACAACCTGTTCTGGGCAAGCCTCATCAGTATTTTATGATGAATAAACCCCTTGGTGTCGTGACAGCTAACTCCGATGCCAAATCCCAAACGGTTCTAGATCTCATCAAACCAGAAGATTTCAATGATAAGTTATATTCTGTCGGGCGACTAGATCGAGATACTTCTGGACTACTGTTAATCACTGACAACGGTCCGCTCGGTTTTCAATTGCTTCATCCTCAATATCACGTCACAAAAACATATGAGGTTGAAGTTAATGGTCTCCTAGATGACCGAGCAGTGCAATCCTTTCAAAAGGGCATCGTTTTTCTTGACGGAACAAGTTGTAAACCAGCCATTCTTACAATTCATTCTTCTAGCTCAAACAAAAGCTGTGCTACTGTCACTATTTCTGAAGGAAAATTTCACCAAATCAAAAAGATGTTTTTAACTGTTGGTGTCAAAGTTACTTCTCTTAAACGGACGCATTTCGGAGATTTTGAATTAAACCCAAACTTAGCCACAGGAGAATACCGAGTATTGAACCAAGCAGAACTCGAAATAGTGAGGCACTATCTAGAAAAAAGCTATTAAAAGTGAGCAACCCGCTTGGATTACTCACTTTTGATTTTTCCTTTCCATCCATCTAGTCCTGTAGAGAGGATGTAAATATTTTGATAACCTTGTTTTTTTAATAGAATAGCTGCATTCATCACACGTTGTCCACGACTATTTTCATATAGTAAAACAGTCTTGTCCTTACGAATCGCTCCTAAGCTTGTTTTTAATTGCTGTGACGGAATATTTCGTGCCCCTAAAATATGTTTACGACGAAAATCGGCTGGATCTCGTAAATCAATTAACTGACCTTGACGAATCATATCACTAAATTCTGCATTGTCTACTACCTTAGCCGCACGACGAACACGAATATAGTTAAAGCCCATCCAGCCTAACGTTCCAACAATAATTGCAAATAAAATCCAGTTTAACATGTTTTCTCCTCATTCTTCTTCAAATATTGTAATTCCAACTGATGTTCCTTTCGCAAGACCCGCTCAGCTTCTAGATAGTCCATTCTTTCTATCAAGCCCGCATCATAAATCCTCTCTAACTCAATTTTCATCATTTCAATATCATACAAGCGCTTACCCATATAGATAATAATGCCAAAACTTTTGAGGTATTGCTGCACATCATAAAGTGTTTTCATGAGGCTTATTTTACCAGAATTTTAGGAGTATTTCAAGGTTGAAAAGAACTCATTTTGTAAGTAAAACATTCTTCAAGTGCTCAAAAACAACAAAAAAGCCGCCGATTGGGCGACTCTTATAGGGAGATTATTATGAAAAAGAAAAGTTTAGGATTTTTATCAAATAAAGTTAGGAGGTCTTCATCTGATGATGTTAGTATAACGCCACCTCCTTAAACTTATCTTAAATTCTAAAAGATTTTAAAAATTTATTTTCTACTCTCAAAAATTTACTTACAAACCCGGAGTTTGACCGATTTCTGCTGTTAACATCCAGATATTCTTTTCAAGTTCTGCTTTTGCACCGACAAAAATATCGTTGGTCACATCATCTCCTTCTTCATCCGTTACATCCAGAGCTTCTTGGTAGAGACCTACCAAGTAACGGAAGATTTCGATGACACGTTCCAAACTTTCTGCAACATTCTTACTGAATTTTCCTTCTTTTTCTTCAATATTGCTGTGTTGGATAAATTCACTCAAAGTTGAATACGGCGTTCCACCTAAAGTAATCAAACGTTCACTTACTTCATCTAAAGTCGTATCCAAGGTTTCCATATACTCATCCATCTTAGGATGCCAAACCATAAAACCAGCTCCACGCATGTACCAATGTACTTGGTGAAGAGCAATGTGAGCAGTGTATAAATCCGCTACCACTTGGTTTAAAACTGCTTTCGTTTTGGGAAGAGACTTACTGAAAGACTCAACACTTGAGAAAGTTGCAACATCTTTTGCTGCTTCATTTTTTAGATTAACCATTATCCTACCTCGCTTTTATTTAGAATGATTCTAATCTTTTTGATTATGATTTAATTATAATGTTTCTAAATAAGAAAGTCAAATGATTGAACTCTGAAATTTCTTTTATTAGAAAAGTTGCAATTTTTTAGAATTATTTACGAATAAAAAAGTATGATTCATTTTTATTTTTTCTTGGTTGGAAGCATTGTGGCTTCTTTTTTAGGGCTGGTTGTTGATCGCTTTCCTGAACAATCTATTATCAGTCCTTCCAGTCATTGTAATGCTTGTGGACAGAAATTAGCACCTCGTGATTTAGTCCCTGTCCTTTCTCAGCTTATCAATCGACTGCGCTGTCGGTTTTGTCAGTCAAAAATTCCCATTCGCTACTTGATATTAGAGTTGGTAGGTGGTTTACTCTTTCTCGCAACTTCCTTAAGCTACTTAAATATCAGCCAGCTTGTCTTGCTCATAATGGGAATTACACTAGCTCTTTATGATCAAAGAGAACAGGAATATCCTATCCTCATTTGGTTGTTCTTTCATCTTCTTCTCCTATTTTTGGTAGGTTTTAATCTTCTAATGATTAGTTTTTTAGCCCTTGGAATCGTAGCTTTTTTCTTTGACTTACGAATTGGCGCAGGAGACTTTCTTTTTCTATCTTCTTGTTCAACTGTTTTCAAGTTGACAGAGATTCTTTGGCTGATTCAAATTGCCAGCTTAGTGGGCTTATATCTCTTTTGCTTAAAAAAGAGAAAAGACAGGATAGCTTTCGTTCCCTGTCTTTTGATTGGAGTGATTGTTCTGCTTTTATGCGAACTGTTGCTTCAATAAAATTAGAATAACGTCCTATCATGAGTCTGGGATGAATGTCTCCAGATTCTCGAAATAAGAGAGCGATGATTAAAATTTTCAAATTTTAGTTTTTTTACGTCATCTTCCTAGATTTCATATTTCTGTAGGTATTTGTACTCATGGGCGTCTATCTCATTCTTGATTTTTCGTGTTTCTTTTTTCTAAGTAATCAGCAATAGCGGCCACATCTTTATCACCACGCCCAGATACATTGACGATAATAATATTGTCCTTACTTAGCTGTGGCGCGCGTTTAACTGCTTCTGCAATAGCGTGGGAACTTTCAATGGCAGGAAGTATCCCTTCTTTTCGCGTCAACAATAACAGTGCATCTACTGCTTCATCATCTGTCGCAGCCACATATTCAACTCGACCTGAATCTTTAAAAAAGGCATGTTCAGGACCAACTCCCGGATAGGCCAATCCAGCGGAAATAGAATAAACAGGAGCTACCTGATCATTTTCTGAAAACAAAGCATACGTTTTCATGCCAAACTTAGCAGCCGATGCAGCTGTTGCTACTCCATGTTGACCGGCTCCAGTCTCTGCGATAACTCTGGTCTTACCCATTCGTTTTGCTAGGAGAATTTGCCCTAAAACATTGTTTAATTTATGAGAACCTAGGTGATTCAAGTCTTCTCGTTTGAGATAGATTTTTGCACTTCCTAAATAGTCCATCAAACTTTCTGCAAAATAAAGCGGTGTCTCTCGACCTGCATAATCTGCTAAATAATGATGATATTCTGCTAGAAACTCTGGAGCATTTTTATACTTTTCAAATGTCCCCTCTAGCTCGTCTAATAAAACTTGAATCGGTTCTGGTACAAAGCTACCACCAAATTGACCAAAATATCCTTTATTTTCTACCATGATGTTTCCTCACAATCTTTAGCATTCTTGAATTTAAACAACAAAATACCCCCACACAAAAACTGTGTGAGGGCGTATGAGTGCGGTGCCACCTCAGTTATGGGAAAAGTAGACCTTATCCGCATATCTCTATCTTGTCTATCAACAAGTTACACTGTAAGGTGTGCACACCGAATTTTTATTGTTTCAAATTCATATCATTTACATCAGCCCATTTCATAAATATCTACTGCTTGTTTACACCTAACACAAGCTCTCTGGAAGCATCAATTTACTACTTTTCTGATGTTTGAGCATTATTATAGAGTTTTTCTACCATTCTGTCAATAAAATAGTGAAAAAGCATCCTAAATCCGAACAATAACCCATATTTTTACTTAGAAGTCAGAAACTTATCTTTCCAATGGCTGACACAAGTTTTATACAATAGAAAAGCCAGATATCCGCCTAATGTATTTGTCCATAAATCATCTATTTCAAAAACACGATTGGCATCAATTAAAATATCTAACAAAATCTGCGTGCATTCGATAAAAAGGCTCATTGCAAAACTGGCAAATAGCAGACGCTTAGTGCTCCTCAACTTAGGAAAAAGCCAGAGGAGCTGAAAAATTAGTGGGCTCAGCAGAAATATATTCATCAGATTTTGTACAAAAACTTTGACCAATTGAAAGAAGGACGTAATTTGCCCAAGATTGACAAAAGAATTGAAAGGAATGAGAAGGACTACGACACGACCAAACTGCTGAATCCCTGGCGTCTCCATTCCCTTTTCTGGCACTTGAGGAAGGAAACACATCAGACACAATAAGAAAATGTAGAACATGCTTCCCCAAGTAAGAAAAGTACGTCCCCTAACGGTTAATTCACCGTCCGTTTTCAACAAATTACTAAACTTAAGCATGTTTGGTAAGAGCTTTTTCCTTATCTTGCTTCATCGTATTGGAGCGCAATTGACCACAGGCTGCATCAATATCTGTACCATGCTCCTGACGAACAACACAGTTAATGCCATTCTTTTTTAGAGTATCGTAGAAAACCATTACACGTTCCTTGGGACTGCGACTATATTGATCATGTTCGCTAACCGGATTGTAAGGAATCAAATTGACATACGATAGCTTTTTGATGTTTTTGAGCAATTCAGCTAATTCCAATGCCTGCTCTACTCCGTCATTGACTTCATTTAGCATGATATACTCAAAAGTAACCCTGCGGTTAGTCGTTTCAATATAATATTCAATCGCTGCAAATAGCTTCTCAATTGGAAAGGCACGATTGATTTTCATAATGCTAGAGCGCAATTCATTATTGGGTGCATGAAGAGAAACAGCTAAATTAACCTGCACTCCTTCATTTGCAAAATCACGAATCTTATGCGCGAGACCGGAAGTGGAAACCGTAATGTGACGAGCTCCGATAGCCAGTCCCTTGTCATCATTGACGGTTCGCACAAACCTAAGAACATTGTCATAGTTATCAAAAGGCTCGCCAATCCCCATAACCACAATATGGCTGACGCGCTCACCTTGTCCGCGCTCGTCAAAATATTTTTGCACCAGCATAATCTGAGACATAATTTCCCCATTATTCAAATCACGCTGCTTTTTAATCAGCCCGCTAGCACAAAATGTACAGCCAATATTGCAGCCAACCTGAGTAGTTACACAGACCGACAGACCATAGTGCTGACGCATGAGAACTGTTTCAATCAACATACCGTCTGGCAATTCAAAGAGATATTTGACTGTTCCATCAGCCGACTCCTGTACAATCCTTTGCTTCAGTGGATTGACAACAAATTCATCTTCTAATTTTGCCAACAAATCCTTTGAAATATTGGTCATTTCTGCAAAAGACTGAACCCGTTTGCGATAAAGCCACTCCCAAATCTGAGTAGCTCGAAATTTCTTTTCTCCTTTACTTTCTGTCCAATCTATCAAATCCTGACGGGTCAAGCTATAAATCGATGGTTTCATTTTTTCTCCTTCATTTCGTTACAAAAACCCATTCCATACACTATTTTTGACGAATAACAAAATGGTGCTGGCTACTTGTTTGTTGTTGCTTCGTTGAATTTTGCTTTCTTGCTCTTTGCTTTTGATTTTGTCGCTTACTGCGCTGGCGATTTTCTCGCCTGGGTTGTTCTTCTTTATAGGAGCGAGCTTGTTTAGAACGACGTGGCTTGTTCTCACTTTCTTTCTTGTGATGTGATTTTTTATCAAACGATGCGCGACGCGGCTGTAAATTTTCCAAGACAAAATAAGCACAGCCATAATTGCAGTATTCTAGTAAATATTCTTCTAAACGGCTGATTTTTTCTTCACTTTCATTTGCCTTGTCATCTTTATAAAATCCACGCAAACGCAACTGCTCATTTCCCCAGTCGCCAACAATATAATCAAATTTTGTTAAAATTTCTGAAAAGCGCTGATTAAAAACCGTTATATCAAAGCCTTCCTTGAAATTCTCTACCAAGTCAAATTCAATTGTCTCAGTCAGGATTTTGGTTCCTATTTGCCGAAACTCCGGTCCAGGAAATTTATTATAATTGTATAATTCAGGTGCAATTTCTTTTCGCATAGTCATCCTTTATCATTTATTCTTGTATTAAACCTATTTTACCATAAAAAGAAGTGTTTTTGATAGTTGAAATAGAGAAAGAAGAAAAGAGCAAAGTCAAATTTCTATCATTAACTTGCTCTTTTATTGAATTATTTTTACGACTTCTTTGTGCTCTTGAGGTAATCAATGGCGTCTTGCAGGGTCTTGACGGGTACAATTTTCATATTGGTCTTAATTTTTTTAGCAGCTTCCAAAGCGGTCTCATAGTTAGTTTTCGCTTTAGGATTAGCTTTTTTAGCTTCCTTAGTAACTGGATTATTTGGTGCAAAGAAAATTTCTGCACCATTTTTTGCTGCTGAAACAACTTTTTTGTCAATCCCACCAATGTCGCCAACTTTTCCTTCGCGGTCAATCGAACCTGTCCCAGCAATATTTCTGCCGTCTCTCAATGTTGGATCTGCAATTTGCGTATAAATTGCCAAACTAAACATCAAGCCCGCACTTGGTCCACCAATACCGGCTGTTGAAAATTCAATTGGTGTGTTGCTTGTGACTTCTGTTCGGTCGATCAAGCTAATACCAATCCCGTTTTTTCCATTTTCAAGTTTAATAATTTTACCTGTAGCAGATTTCTTCTGACCGTCTTCTACATAGTTCACCTTGACCTTGCTGCCAATCTTTTGCGCTCCGACATAGTCTATCAATTCTTTTGAACTATTGAAAGTCTTATCATTCACACCTGTCACGGTATCTGCAATATTTAAAATACCTTTAAAAGTAGAATTCTTTGTGACTTGCAAGACGTAAACCCCTAGATATTTCAGAGTAATGTCTTTACCAGCTTTTTTCAACCCTTGGTATTTAGCTAGGTTTTGCGACGTTTCCATATAAAACTGATTGATCCGCATGTATTCTTTATCAGAAGTTCCACCAGTCAAATCCTTCGCCGAATAAATATCCGTAAAAGGTGTCAGCCAAGCATAAACCAAATGGGCGAAGGTCGCATTCTGAATTCCAACCGTTACAAAATTATAAGAACCTTTTTCCTTATCTTCTTTGTTGTCCACGCGCAATACCTGACGAACATCTGCCGCACCACCCGGCACCTCAATATAATAAGGCAAGGGAACTACAAAAGATAAGAAAAGTAAAATCAGCCCTACTACTGCAATTATCGGCCATTTTTTAAATTTATTTCTTGGTTTTTCCATATTGTTTCTTTAACTCCTTTATGACACTTTCGGGCACATACTTTGAAATATCCTGCTCAAAGGAAATCAATTCACGAATTCTTGATGAGCTGAGATGCTGATAAGCTGGTTTGCTTATCAAAAAAATGGTTTCTATCTCAGGTGCTAATTCATGATTGAAAAAGTTGAGATTCCCCTCATAATCCAAATCCTGACTATTACGTAATCCCCGTACAAAAGTTGTCACTCCTAGCTTTCTAGCTACTTCCACTGCCAATTCATCATGAGAAGTAACAATTTTTACATTCTCCAAATGAACTAGAGCAGCTGCTATCATTTTTTCTTTTGCTTCAATACTAAAAAAACTCGTTTTCTCAAGATTATAAAAAATACCAACATAAAGGCAATCAAAGAGCTTACTAGCTCGCTTAATCAAGTCAATATGCCCCTTTGTAATCGGGTCAAAAGAGCCCGCAAATAATCCAATTTTATCTGACATAAACCGTCACCTTTGAAATTCCATATATTTTTTGCTTCCAGATACCTAGCCCTGCGATTTCTTCTGGTAAATCCACCGACTTGTCTGTCTCACAAACAACCAGTACATCATCACTCAGAAGCTCTCGTTCAATCATTTTTATAATATCTGAAACAATCTGTTCTTTTGCATAGGGTGGATCTAACAAAACCAAGTCAAACTGTCCTGTGACCAATTCAAGTGCTCGATTGGACTCCATTTTCAGAAGTTCAAATCGTTCTTTTTCCTTAGTCATACTGATATTTTGGCTGATAATCGCTTGCGCCCTGCGGTCTTTTTCAACCAAAACAGCCGAAACCATGCCTCGCGAAATAGCTTCAATCGCTAAACTGCCGCTTCCAGCATACAAGTCCAGAACCTGTCCTCCATCAAAATAAGGACCAATCATATTAAAGATAGCTCCCTTAACCTTGTCTGTCGTCGGTCTGGTTGTTTTGCCTTCCAATGTTTTAAGAGGACGCCCCCCATATTTCCCTGCAACAACTCTCATAAAGAATATTATAACAAAATCTCTAAAGAATGTATCAGTTTTTCTTCTATGATAGCTGTAAGTCAATTATTTTTTCTATCTAACTTTTGAAATGCAGTTCAAACATGATGATTTTTAATACAGTTTTTTGCAATTATCTCGAGCTGATTGCAGACCACATAAAAAATCCCCTGATATGAATCAGAGGATTGATTGATTATCTCACTTCAAGCAAGCCAACGTCACCGTCTTCACGACGATACAAAACATTGGTTGTGTTGTCTTCTACATCAGTATAGATGAAGAAGTCATGTCCCAATAAATCCATTTGAAGAAGAGCTTCTTCTAAGTCCATTGGTTTTAAGTCAATTTGTTTGGAGCGAACGACTTTTGCAGGTGCAGCTTCAGCTTCTTCAACAACAGCATCTGTAAACAACTGACTGGTTGATTTTTTATTACGGTTTTTACGTTCAATTTTTGTTTTATTTTTACGAATTTGACGTTCAATTTTGTCTGTCACCAAATCAATAGAACCATACATATCTTGAGAAACATCTTCTGCACGAAGAGTGATAGAACCAAGTGGAATAGTTACTTCAACTTTGGCTGTTTTTTCACGATAGACTTTCAAGTTTACACGTGCATCCAATTCTTGGTCAGCTTGGAAATACTTTTCGATTTTTTCAAGTTTAGAAACTACATAGTCACGAAGAGCTTCTGTTACTTCTAGGTTTTCACCACGGATACTATATTTAATCATATAAGTACCTTCTTTCTAAGCGTTTTGTTTTTCTTTATTTTATTATAACGCTTTCATTATTTTTTTGCAAATTTTTTGTTACCTTGCCAATGAAAATGTCACAATTTCTTTCACTCCTGCTTCCACTAAAATTTCCTTGGCTAATTGTAGAGTTGAGCCTGTTGTATAAATGTCATCTATCAAAAGGATTTTGGGTGGAAGTTGAACGTTGTCTTTCAATTTAAAACACTGCCGGCTTTGCAATCGCTCCTCTCTTGTTTTACTGGATTGAGCAATTGTATCATGCTTTTCTAAAACTTCCTTAAATGGCAACTTTGCGCCCTCAAGAAGAGCTGTTACTTGATTAAACCCTCTTGTCTGATACTTTTCGGCACTGATAGGAATGGGAACAAGCGTATAATCACGGTAAACTTTTAATTCCTTTTGCAAAACTTCAGCAAATACAGAATAAAGGGCATAATCCCCTTGAAATTTATATTGACTGAAGAAGTCTTTCATGGCTTCATTATACATAAAGCAGCTTTTATGGCAAACTTCTTTTCCTTTTTTTATCCACACTTGGCAATCCATGCAGACTTCGCATATCCCTTCACGATAGCACTTCGGGCAATGTTGGGCTGAAATGCGCTGAAATTTTTCAAAACAGGCATCACAAGCCCTTGCTTTTGGCTTCTTCAAGGTCAATAAATCACAGAATTTCAGCTTTTCTTCTAGTGGATTTTCACATAAAACACATGAATTCATAAACCGGCCTCCTGATTCATCTCCTGAATTTCTTTAATCGCTTTTTCTATCGCCATAGTTGTACCGTCATGAAAAAAGATTAACTCGCCTGTCGGTCGATCCGTACTGCGACCGACTCGTCCAGCTATTTGTACCAGAGCGCTGCGACTAAACAGACGGTGGTTGGCTTCCACCACGAAAACATCTACACAAGGAAAGGTCACCCCACGCTCCAAAATCGTCGTCGTTACCAAAATCGTGATTTCTTTTTGACGAAATTTCTCTACAATTTCCAGTCGATTTTCAGTCGTCGAGGCTACAAAGCCAACTTTTTCATTAGGAAAAGTGCTTTGAAGAATCTCTGCAAATTCCTGCCCCTTTTTAATCTCAGAAGCAAAAATAAGAAGTGGAAATCCTGTTTTTCTCTGCTTTTGAATAAACTGCCTTAACTTGGGAACTAGCTTTTTTTGACCAAGATATTTTTGAAAATCTGCCAACCAAATTTTTTGAGGAACAATCAAAGGATTCCCATGAAAACGTCTAGGTAGACTCAAACGAGTTAATTCTCCTTTAGCCACTTTTTTATCCAACTCATCTGTGGAGGTTGCTGTCAAGAAAATCTTCGTTCCCTCTACTTTGACTGCCTGATGAACCGCATGATAAAGCATCGGATTGTCCACATAAGGAAAGGCATCTACCTCATCAACAATAAGAAGATCAAATGCTCGGTAAAATTTGAGAAGCTGATGCGTTGTAGCAATCACGAGAGGACTGCGGGAATATGCTTCTGATTCACCGTGTAGGAGTGAAATATCGCAAGTAAAATCTACTTTCAGTCTGCGATAAAGTTCTAAGCAGACATCAATTCTGGGGCTAGCCAAGCATACGGCTCCACCTTGATTGATGACTTGTGCCACCACCTGATAGATCATTTCCGTCTTTCCGGCTCCTGTGACTGCGTGAACCAAGCTATCTTTGCGTTTGGTAACCGCCTCTACAAGTCCTTGAGAAACCTTAGCTTGAAATTCTGTCAACTTTCCTTGCCATTTCAAAACATTTGCTTTAGGAAACCCTTCCTGTGGAAAATAGTAGAGATCTTCATCACTCCTAACTCTTCCTAAGCTCAAGCAAGACCTACAATAATAAGCACCAATTGGCAGTTGGTATTTTTCTTTATCAACTGCTTGTCCACAGCGATTACAGCTTAACTTTCCTTTCTCTTCTACCATTCCAGCTAAGCTTTGTGCTTGCAATTGCAATTCTGGTGACAATTGATTTTTTGTAAAAATACGACCTAAGCAATCTTGTAATTCCGTCATATCTATTTATTCGGAAAAACTTTGGCAAAATAAAAGTTTTTTTGTAAAATGAAGATATGGAATTTAGAACAATCAAAAAGGACGGTCAAGTCCAAGAAGAAATCAGAAAATCGCGCTTTATCTGTCATATCAAGCGTGTGACAACAGAGGACGAAGCACGAAATTTTATTCAGTCTGTCAAAAAAGAACACTACAAAGCTACTCATAACTGCTCTGCCTTTATTTTAGGAGAGCGGAGCGAAATGAAGCGAAGTAGCGATGATGGAGAACCAAGTGGGACTGCTGGTGTACCTATGTTAGGCGTTTTAGAAAATCACCAACTAACCAATGTCTGTGCTGTCGTGACACGCTATTTTGGGGGTATCAAGCTAGGGGCAGGAGGTCTTATTCGGGCTTATGCTGGCACCGTTGCCCTAGCTATCAAAGAAATCGGAAGTGTCCACATAAAAGAACAACTCGGACTAAGGCTTACTCTTTCCTACAGTCAATATCAAGAATTGCCGAATTTTCTTAAAGCCAAACAGTTGCAAGAGCAGGATACAGCTTTTACAGATCAAGTACAAACGACCATTTTCGTTGACAAAGACGATAAGGACAGCGTTATAGAAAGTTTGATTGAACTGTTTAATGGAAAAATTGACATTGTTGAGCAGGGATTGCGGAAAGTTGAAGTTCCCATTTCTTTATCCTAAATATTAAAAAAGGCTATCGACTTGATAGTTTTTTTATATTTTACAAAGACTTCTTTTCGTTTTATACTGTTTCTATCACTATTATTGAGGTATCATTTATGGCACAAATTTATCATAACATTACAGAACTCATTGGAAATACTCCTATTGTGAAATTGAACAAGCTGGTTCCAGAAGGCGCTGCTGATGTCTATGTCAAGCTAGAAGCTTTCAATCCGGGGTCGTCTGTCAAAGACCGCATTGCTCTCAGCATGATTGAGACCGCTGAGCAAGAGGGCTTGATTCAGCCGGGTGCAACCATTGTCGAAGCAACCAGCGGAAATACTGGAATCGGTTTGTCTTGGGTCGGTGCTGCTAAAGGTTATAAGGTCGTTATTGTTATGCCAGAAACCATGAGTGTGGAGCGCCGCAAAATCATTCAAGCTTATGGTGCCGAATTGGTGCTCACTCCCGGAAGTGAGGGAATGAAAGGTGCCATCGCCAAAGCTGAAGAAATCGCCAAAGAACGCAACGGATGGCTACCACTACAGTTCAACAATCCAGCTAATCCTGAAGTACACGAAAGAACAACAGGAGCAGAAATTATCTCTGCTTTCGGTGAAAAAGGATTGGATGCCTTTGTCGGTGGAGTTGGCACAGGTGGTACAATTTCTGGCGTTTCTCACGCTCTCAAAAAAGTCAATCCAAATATACAAGTTTACGCAGTTGAAGCCGATGAGTCCGCTATCCTGTCCGGTGACAATCCTGGACCCCACAAGATTCAAGGAATTTCAGCTGGTTTTATCCCAGAGACACTAGACACTCAAGCTTATGACGGTATTGTCCGTGTTACCTCTGATCAAGCACTCGACCTTGGACGCCGTGTCGGTGGACAAGAAGGCTTTCTTGTAGGGATTTCTTCTGCCGCAGCTATCTATGCTGCACTTGAAGTCGCCAAAAAACTAGGAACAGGTAAAAAAGTCCTAGCTCTTGCTCCAGATAACGGGGAGCGCTACCTATCAACCGCTCTCTATAATTTTGAGGTTTAGAAGTCGAGAAATATACACAATACAAACTTTAATTTCGGATTTACTAACAGTTTAAAAAGAACAGCTCAATAATAGAGCTGTTCTTTTTTGATGGGTGGGGATGGATTGTATGTTGGAAAATATCGGTAACTTTCTTATTTCAGGTACTCCACCTAAAATATATACACTAAGTAAGAACCTTTCTGACCTCGGATGTTGATGTATCAATTTAAGTTCATTATACCAAAATCAAACCCAATCGTATAGCTGGGTTTGGGAAATTTATAAAAAGAAACTTAATGGGAGAGATTTTTATAATGGCGGTCTGTAACCTAAGTTTTTAACTAGTTTATCGTATTCTTGGGAATTTAATTGAGTTAATTTCCCTATTTGATTACGATACCAATGTCTCGTGTTAGTATCAGTAAATAATATTGATACCATAGGACGTTCACCAGAACCACTCCCATAAGTATTTATTGAATCTATTTTTTCCCCTGGTACTAAATATGAATAATAATTGATAAGATTATCATCCCAGTTTTTAATATCTTTAAAATGAAGATATTACTTAACGCTAAAACTACTACATTATATATAGGTAAATGAGAATTGTTATTAATAATTAAATCAGATCCAATAAAACAATTTTTAGGTTGGTCATCTGAATTTGATACACTTGTTAACCAGGCTGCAATTTTTGAGGCTTGTTCAGCTTCCTTTTCTTTTTCTATTGATTTTAATTGAAGTCGTGCAACCCCAATAGAAAATAAACCACCTATAAATGCTCCTATGATTGTTGTCATTAAATTTGAAAAATTAATCACTTGCTAAAACTCCTTTATAAACTTTTGGTATCAATTCTCAATGTAACTGATTTTACAATTTAGATATATTTTCTCTCAAATAAATTGTCAGTTTAATTATATCATAGTACATACCTTACAGCTAAATATATATTCCTCTTATAAATTTACACTACATACTAATAACAAAAAACACGGTTTTTATACCGTGTTTTCTTGTATCTATCTAGTCTGACTAGCTCAACTTTCTCATCTCTTCAATCCGTGCTACTGTGGCATCATACTTAGCTTGGTAGTCGTCTTGTTTGTCGCGTTCTTTTTGGACGACTTCTGGTTTGGCGTTAGCGACGAATTTTTCGTTGCTGAGTTTCTTGGCAACTATATCTAATTCTTTTTGCCATTTAGCCAGTTCTTTATCAAGGCGGGCTAATTCTTCTTCGACATTGAGCAAGTCAGCGAGAGGCAGATAGATTTCTGCTCCTGTGATGATGCTAGACATGACTAGTTCTGGTACAGCAAGATCCTCCGCGATTTCCAAATGTTCTGGATTGGTGAAGCGCTTGATGTAGTTGACATTAGCATTGAAAAATGCTTCTAATTCGCTGTCGCTTGTTTTCACAAGGATTGTGATTGGTTTACTTGGGGCAACATTCACTTCACTACGTGCGTTACGGACAGCACGGATCAGGTCTTTCAGGCTTTCAACACCTTTGTGCGCAGCTTCATTTTCAAAGGCTGAATTAACAGTTGGGTAGGCTGCTGTTACAATTGAATCTTCAGAAATTTGTTCAAAGATTTCTTCCGTCACAAATGGCATGATTGGATGAAGCAAACGAAGAATCTTATCAAGGGTGTAAAGCAGAACTGATCGAGTAATCACTTTTTCATCCTCGTTATCGCTGTAAAGCACTTCTTTGGTCAATTCAACGTACCAATCCGCAAATTCATCCCAGATGAAGTTGTAAAGGATGTGACCTGCCACACCGAATTCAAATTTATCAAAGTTTTCAGTAACTTTAGCAATTGTTTCATTCAAGTTGTGAAGAATCCAGCGGTCAGTTACGTTACCAGCCGTATCAGCAACAACTTTGTCAACATTTGTACTAGCTTGGTCAAGCGTAAGGTCTTCATTGTTCATCAAAATGTAACGAGAGATGTTCCAGATTTTGTTAATGAAGTTCCAGCTGGCGTCCATCTTTTCGTAAGAGAAACGAACGTCTTGACCTGGGGCAGAACCGTTTGACAAGAACCAACGAAGCGCATCAGCACCATATTTTTCGATAACGTCCATTGGATCAATCCCGTTACCAAGTGATTTAGACATTTTACGTCCTTGTTCGTCACGAATGAGACCGTGGATTAGGACGTTTTGGAATGGCTGACGGCCAGTGAATTCCAAGGATTGGAAAATCATACGTGATACCCAGAAGAAGATGATATCATAACCAGTTACCAATGTAGATGTTGGGAAGTAGCGTTTGAAGTCTTCTGCTTCTATGTCAGGCCAACCCATTGTGGAGAATGGCCATAGTGCTGAACTAAACCAAGTGTCAAGCACATCTTCGTCTTGAGTCCAGCCGTCACCTTCTGGAGCTTCTTCACCAACGTACATTTCGCCTTCAGCATTGTACCATGCTGGGATTTGATGCCCCCACCAGAGCTGACGAGAGATAACCCAGTCGTGAACATTTTCCATCCATTGAAGGAAAGTATCGTTGAAACGTGGTGGGTAGAATTTCACTTCGTCATCTGTGTCTTGATTGGCAATAGCATTTTTAGCTAATTGATCCATTCTAACGAACCATTGTGTTGACAAACGTGGTTCAACCATAACACCCGTACGTTCTGAATGACCAACGCTGTGAACCATTTTTTCGATTTCAACAAGCGCACCGATTTCTTCCAATTTTTTAACAACAGCTTTGCGAGCTTCAAAGCGGTCCATACCAGCAAATTCACCAGCAAGTTCGTTCATTGTACCGTCATCATTCATGACGTTGATTTGTGGCAAGTTATGACGCTGACCAACTAAGAAGTCATTAGGGTCGTGTGCTGGAGTGATTTTAACCACACCAGTACCAAATTCTGGGTCAGCGTGTTCATCACCAACGATTGGAATAGCTTTGTTAACGATTGGAAGGATAACATTTTGACCAATCAAATCTTTGTAACGGTCATCATTTGGATTAACCGCAACGGCAACGTCACCGAACATTGTTTCAGGACGAGTTGTGGCAACTTCAAGGCTACGTGAACCATCTTCCAACATATAGTTCATGTGGTAGAAGGCACCTTCGACATCTTTGTGGATAACTTCGATATCAGAAAGAGCTGTACGAGCTTTTGGATCCCAGTTGATGATAAATTCACCACGGTAAATCCAGCCTTTTTTGTAAAGTTCAACAAAAACTTTACGAACCGCTTTTGACAAACCTTCATCAAGGGTGAAACGTTCACGAGAGTAATCAACAGAAAGCCCCATTTTACCCCATTGCTCCTTGATAGTGGTAGCATACTCGTCTTTCCATTCCCAGACTTTATCTAAGAATTTTTCACGACCGAGGTCATAGCGTGAGATACCATCTTCAGCAAGACGTGCTTCAACTTTTGCCTGTGTTGCAATCCCCGCATGGTCCATACCAGGAAGCCAAAGGGTGTCAAAACCTTGCATACGTTTTTGACGGATAATAATATCCTGCAAAGTTGTATCCCAAGCGTGACCAAGGTGAAGTTTCCCAGTTACGTTTGGTGGTGGAATCACAATCGAATAAGGCTTAGCCTTTTGATCTCCTGAAGGCTTGAAAACATCGGCATCAAGCCATTTTTGATAACGCCCAGCCTCAACCTCGGCTGGATTGTATTTAGGTGAAAGTTGTTTAGACATTAGTTTTGCTCCTTAATTATTTTTATTTACAATATTTACCAAACCAATTTTTGAAAGTTCCATATAAATCTCGTCAATTTCTGCAAATGCTGCAAGTGGTGATATAGTAAAACTTTCAGGTTTATATTTGAGATTGTATTTACTAATTCTTGAAACGTAATACTTGACTGGTTTCAAAGCCAAATCCTTAAGTTTTTCCCTTAAAGAAATCAGTTTTTGGTGATTTAATTCTAAAAAGAATTGATTATAATTTCCATAAAGCTCAATTATTGAATGAAATAAATTTTCAACCAAGTCACTTGCATCAATCTTTGGATTTTCTAAGCATTTTTCTTTCAATTCTTTTCGCATTTTTTTCCAATTAAAGCTTGAATTAAGTAAATAATCTAAATCAATATATAAATTGGCTATTTGTTTGCCTGAATTTATATCTACTTCTTTTAAATTGATTTCCGTAATTGGTAAACCAACATGTTGCGAAAAATTTCTCAAATAATAGCAAAACCTGTAAGAAAAATTAGTATCATATTGATAACTAGAGAATTGATGAATACGTTCAAACTCTTCACTTTCCATAGAAAATTTTGCCTTAATCTGATTTTCGTTAAAATCAACAAATAACTTTCCACTTGATAGTAAATGAAGCATGGAACGATTTACAACATTTTCTTCAATTGGCAATTTTTTCATTTCTAAGTCTTTTTTTAAATTTTTAAAATCCGACACATCTGATACAAACAGTTTAAACATCACCTGAATCTTCTGAAAATCTTTTTTTATATCAAAAATTTGGTTAGAAATTGATACTAGCTCCTTGGTAGGTTCAATATCAGAAGTAACAATATGTTTCTCATCATTAACAATCTCTAAATACGCTAATCGTTCGATAATATCATTATCACTTAATTCAGCATACTTTTCATTTATTATTTTTATTTGATTATCCGATAAAATTGAATCGTGTTTTGACAATTCTATTTCTCTCCTTGTAAATAATTCAAAATTTTAAAAATTTTTTCCAACTCTTGTCTCTGCATATACGCTTTCATATAGTCATAATCTGGTGATCCAACTTCAGTAACTGGAAGCATAATCTTTTGACGTTTCATACGTTCGCCATTGAATTTATAACCATAGGCATACTTGATTTTTTGAGACAAAATCATTTGTTTCAAGAAAAGGTAGGTATATTTGTTTCCGTATATTTCATCTTTCCATTTCAATCGTTTGACATCATCAGAAAAAATGGCTTCGTAGGGATGATAGAAATTCTCAACGACGCTACCATTGTAATTTACACCAAGCACATTTGCATCAAGACTTTTATTTTTATTAGATACAAAGGCTGTAACTCCATTATCGCTATCGCTAGCACCTACAAATGGTCTTAATCCAATTTCTTGATTTGCTTTTGTCAAACGAACGCCCGATTTAATCTCACAAATATCCTCAATCCAGAAATCTTTCCAAGAAATTTCACAAACTTTTTCTTCAAGAATGATCTTCACTCTGATATATATATATATATATTCGAGCACTTCTTGGACTTTATCAAGTTCTAATTTTTTCACAAAGTCAGACATATATTGGAAATCGGGGTTACCTTGCTTATCAGCTGGGAGAATGATTTTCTCTCTTTTTATACGAGTATCATTGATTTCACGATTAAAAGAGTATTTTTCTTCTAAACGTTTGACAACTGTTGATAAAAATAAATAAGCATATTTATCTGCATTCTCTGATTTTAAAGCCGTCACATGATCACTAGCTACAAACTCAAATTGCTGATAAAAGGTTGAACCAACACTTCCACTATTGGCTAACGTGAGAACATTTTCAAATTCTCTAACTCCTGCATCATTTCCAATAAAGCCATCTACACCGTTATTTTCAGCAGTTGAGGAAATATATGGTTTAGGACCGTCTGTCTGATTAGCTTTTGTCAGACGTTTTCCTCTTTGAATTTCTTGAAAAACTTCAGTGAAACGAAACGTTTTCCATTCTACCTTGTCTAGTCCTACCACATCTCCAGCAAGCTCGACCAATTTCCGCTCATAATAATCGATGATTTTCTGAACTTGTTGCTTCTGTTCTTGCTTGATGTAATCTTCCATAAACTGCCAGTTAGGCTGCCCTTGGGAATTGATAGGAAGAAGTATTTTCCCATTTCTCAATCTATTTCCATTAAATAAATAGCCGTACGAAGCCTTAGACATAGATGTATTTTGAATAACAGTACAAATAAATTGTCCACTAAATTTATTCAAATTTTTATTTATTAATATGTTTACTGAAGCGCCGCTAAAACCACGACCTACAAAATCGTAATCATGATAAAAGCAAATACCCTTTATTGGATCAACGGTAATCACTCCAGAATTAGTAATAATATTTTTATTAGCTTCTACGAAGCTTATAACAGCATTATTCGTACCAGAAGAGGAAATATATGGCGTGTTACCTGAATTATAATTTTCGGCTGGCCTTCCTTTGACATTAGATACATCGAATAGATTCCCTATCTTAAACTCTCCCCATTCCACATCCGTCAATTTTAACTTACTCATCTTTGTCACCTGCCATTAGTTTTTTGATTTGCTTGTCAAAATCCGATACGATTTGTTGGGTGCGGTTGAATTTCTCATATTCTTGACTGGCTTTCTCATCTGCCTGTTTTTTAGAAATGGAGCCTTTTCCTTCTAGAATTTCATATTCATTAAAAGAAAGGAAGCGGTCAATACTTTCCGCCAAAGATTGCATGGTAAAGGTATTACGTCGCTCAACCAAACCTTCAATATAGTCGAAGTAAGAGGTTACGGTGCGCTCTAGTTGACGGATTTCGGTTTTTTGCAAATAATTCTTAGCAACTGTCACATCCGATTTCAGTACTCGTCCATCTGGTGCATTTTCCCAAGTCGTTAATCCCATTTGATTCTTTTCAGCATCTGCCTTATGATAAATAATCTCAGCAGCAGTATTACCTGTAATAGCAAAATGGAACTTGTTCTGCACCATGGCATAGAAATTCTTAGTAATTTCAGAATTTCTATCGTAATCGATAGCGCATTCTGCAAAGATATCTGTTATTTGCTGATAAATACGGCGTTCACTAGCACGAATGGAACGAATTCGCTCTAAGAGTTCACGGAAGTAATCTTGACCAAAGACCGTTTGTCCCTGTTTAAGACGCTCATCATCAAGTACGAACCCCTTAATAATAAATTCTTTTAAGGTATTCGTTGCCCAAATTCGAAATTGTGTCGCCTTTGTTGAGTTGGCGCGATAACCGACTGATATAATAGCATCAAGATTGTAATACTCCAATTCGCGCTGAACAGCTCTATTACCCTCTTTTTGAACTGTTCGAAATTTTCGAACAGTTGCCAGCTTATCTAACTCGCCATCACTATAAATATTTGATAAATGGTGACTAACCGTTGATTTAGAAACTCCGAACAACTCAGAAATTCCTTTTTGTGTCAACCAAAGATTTTCATCTTGTAAGAGAATATCTAAATTAACATCACCATTAGGTGTCGTATATAGGACAAAATTAGAAATTTCATTCATACTTGTCACCTTTTTCCGCTACCATCGGAAGTTCATCAATATCGGTAATTTCTTGGTAATTCTCTTTCTCTTCTATTCCGAAAAGATACCCTCGTCCATGAGTGATCATATTGACTTCAAAAGTTAGATAATCTGCAATGGTCTTTTGAAAATCTTCCTCAGAAGGAATTTCATCATTAAAGTAATAGAAAGAGTGAAGCCATTCGTCATCAGCTTCAATCGTTGTTTGAACACAGAACTTAGTTTCTGCTTCCGTGCAATCAAACCAGACATCAAGCAAGTGTTGCTTTTTATCTTTAGCTATAGCTGTTTCAACCAAACCGATATGTTTAGAAACTTCAAAACCATCATTTTCAAAGTTGATAAATTTGCATTCTTTTTCCGGCCGATGTGGTATGCCAGCTGTAAATACGGCAATACAAGGATTTGTTCCCACTCCATAGAAGGTATTCTTATTAAGTGTGATAACCCCCTCTAAAGTATGATGTTTTAAGATATTTTGTTTAGCTTCTTTTTCAAACCTAGTCTTCCCTGTAAAGGTGGACTGAGGAACAATAACAACAGCTTTAGCCCCTTCAACTAAAGAATTTAAGAGATGTTCTGTAAAGTTGATTTCATACAGTTCGGTATTGGCTGTCGAACCCATTGAATACGGCGGATTCATCATACCAACGTTGCATTGTTTCAATTGTAGTTTACTAGGATTTTGGCGCAGAAAGTCTTGATTTTCAAGGTTACTCTTCCCATCACCTCGTAATATCATATTCGTCGTAGCAATTGTAAACATATAAGATTGTTCTTCAATCCCAAAAAGCTGGTGCTTACGAATCTGCTCACGTTGATAATCACTCTCTGCTTTTGTCAGCATATCATGCATAGCAGCAATCAAGAAACCAGCCGTTCCGCACGTTGGATCAAAAACCTTATCCGTTGGCTTCAAATCAATTAAATCACAAAACAGCTCAGTAATATGCTTTGGTGTCAAAACAATCCCTAAATTCTGTCCGTCTCCGCCAGAATAGGACATGAATTCTCCATAAAAGCGACCAAGATAATCTTCAGCAGAACTGTTATATCTAAGACTTTGGTAAATACTTTTATACAGAAATTCTGTGAAATGTTTGACTGGCGTTTTCCCTAAACTTATATTAATTTCATTGATTTTTATGTCATCTCGTATGATAGCAAATTGGCTAAGTAGTTTATCTTTTTTTACTTCTGGAGACACATTTGCACGTTTAAGGTTGTTCTCTATGGCATCATATATTTTGGCTCCATCAGTTTTAATTTGATCAGCTGTTAAACTTTCAAGAGAAAAAGTACCGTGTTCAGTTTCTCTCAATGCTAACAAAATTCCTGAAACAATTAACGGTTTATTCTTTTCTTCAATGTTGCCGTAATTTCTCAGATCATTATGTAAAGTCGCTGCATCTTTTAGAATTTCAGCAGTTTCTTTTTCAAAATTAGTTTCTTCTTGAAGAATTTCTTTGACATAATATTCATCAATATTGTCTATTGCAAAGGAAATTAAGGTTTCAATATCCGCTAATTCAAAATATTCTCCACGCTCATTAACAAAAACAGGAGTAATACGGTGCTTTTTTTCATTACCACTAATACCAAGTGCAATGATTTTTTTATAATTAACTTTACCTGCTAAATGTTTTGCATAAAAAACAGCGCCATTAACGGCATAGTCTGTATTTGATTTCGTATCATCAGCAATTAAGTCATCATCCGTATAATTGATATGTTTTGATAATCCAGATTTATCCTCAATAATAATTAAAAAATCTTTAACAATTCCAACGTATTCTGGAAAACCTGAATTTCCAGTCCCTTTTTTAGAGGCCGTTTTCAGAGCTTCATTGATTTCTTTAACGTTACTTCCTTGCGCATCAAAATTTTCACGAATTCCTGCTTCTTTCAAAAGTTCATGAACCCATAAATCTGTATTAACTTCTTTTTTTGCCATACTTTCTTCCTTTATTTCCTCTCCTCCCACTCACTCCTCAACAACCCATATATCAACTCATCACAGTGTTTCCCTTGAGCATCTTTACGATCGCGGATTCGAGCTTCAAGAATAAAACCTAGTTTTTCAGCAATACGCTGACTTGCTTTGTTATAACTATAGCATCCAATTTCGATTTTGTGGAGATTGAGTAAGGTGAATCCAACTTTCAACAGTGCACTGACAGCTTCTGGCACATAACCATTACCCCAGTAGCCTGGATGCAGGGTATAGCCGATTTCCAAGACATCATCTGCATGGCGATGATTAAAATCAATCGAGCCAATCACCTTGTCTGTCCCTTTCAAACAAATCCCATACCCAGACGGAATTTGCTCTTTCTCTAAGTTTTCTCTGTAAATATTCTCCAAATAGAAAATTTCATCTTCTACTGTCTTAACCGGTGGAAATCCAGCTGGATAGCTGACTTCTGGCAAGCTGGCATAAGCAAAAATATCCTTTGCGTCCGCTACCATTCTCTGCCGCAAAATTAGGCGTTCCGTTTCAACCTTTGGCAGTTCTTTACCATTATAAGTTTCAAGGATTTTCATCGGCTCCTCCTTCAATTTGTTCCATCTTATCCCGAATCAGCTCCGCTGTTGCTTTGGCAGATAAATCTGTATTGTTGATTTTAACATAATGCACCAAGTCTTTTGGCTTTTTCTTAGGATTAAAGCAGGCGTATTCTATGGTTGATAGAATATCAGACTCCGACCATTCCACATTTCGCTTCCATGGCTTATGTTGCAAGCGATTCTCCGTCGTATTTCTTCGCAGACGCTCCTGCAAGTCCGTTTCTAACTCTACAAACAAGACTTCTCTCTCAAATGAATGAAAAATCTCTTGAATCCGTCTTAAAAAATCCAGATCATTTTCATCATTGAAATCAATAACGACTGTAAAAATAAGACCACGGTCTGCCTTGACAAAGGCTTCAAAAAAATCAAACCGAATGGTATCAATCAGCTCTCTGGCTTCCGGTGACATAGGTAAAAAGCGGGTCACAAAATCAATCGAGTCATGATTGTGAAAGAGCTTTAAATCAGATACTTTCTCTAATTCCTGCCCAATTGTCATCTTTCCTGAAGCCTGGGCTCCAATTATTATAACGTTCATCATCGTGGCCTCTATTCCTACATCACTTCCCCAAATAAAAAATCCCTGCCATCCATGACAGGGACGAATCACTCCGCGGTACCACCCAATTTCGGGCAGATGCCCGCAACTCTAGTCTTCTTGTTTATCTTTTATTACATCGTTAGCTCGCTTAGACGTACCCCAGTACAGCCTACAACTCACTGACTAGTCCTAAAAGTAAACAAAAAGACACCATTATTTCAATTTTAGCGTTAGCAACCAGTTTTGACATTTGTGCGGATTTCTCAGCAGTGCCGCTTTCTGTGACAAATGGGATTCAAAACACCTCTAATGCATTTAGTTTAACATGTTTTCTAGAGAAAATCAATAATTTCTCTGCCCAAAAAGTCCGTCTGGTAGGTCATGAAATCCCTTGCCCTCTTGATAGTTGGCAAATTTCCCCAATAAAAACTGATAAGCATCCAGACGACTCTCATAACGAATCGCGGCTTCTTTAGCGCGTTCATCTTGGTCTTCTTCATAGACCTTTTGACTCTCTTGAAGAGCCATTTCGTTGATTGCCACCTGAGTTTTGACCCAAGCTTCAAAATCCTTTAAAAATTCCTGTTCGTACGTCATCATATTCCTTCTAATCTACTCCTCGGTAGAAATCTTCTTCAATATCACGGAAAGGCTGAATATCTTGGACATATTCCAGCACACCTTGAAATTCTCCTGCTTCATCTCTCACTGCCGCATACGTCACATGAACAAATTTATCCCGCGACTCAGACTTGAACCACATAACAAACTTGTCTCGCTTACCTTCACGCAATTCCTTAAAAATAAAGCGAACTTTCTCTAAAAACTTAGGCGGGTGGCACAGCTCGACATTGCGCCCCACTTGACTCGGCGTCCGTTTGAAAATCATCTCATCAGCTGGCACACTGTCATTGTAGTACTGGAAAATATCCTTCTTATTAACAAAGGTAATCTCCATTGGCAGATGATTCAAGATTAGATTTGCCTCTTCCACTGACAAATAGCCCTGTCCAAAAGACTGTTGGATCTGTCGATCAAAATTGTTTTCTGCCTTTTTCTTTTTTGGTTTAAAAGAAATGGTGACCTGCCCATCAGGTGTTTCAATGACTTGCTGAATAGTACCGTCTGACACAAGCTCATCACTAGCTGCCGCTTCGCTTCCAGTCTTCTCAGCAGCCTCTTTTTCTGCCTCCGTGAATGATTGACGAGCTGGTACCCACTTTTCAGCCGGCTTGATAATCGCATAGCCATAGGCACCACTTTCTTCTGCAATTTTCAACCAATCGTCCTGTGTGAAAGATTCCAGCAAAATCATAAGCAAGATGGATTCTTCCTTGAAAATCATCGCTTCAAACTCAGCTGCAAAATTTTCAAATGTTGCTCGAACTTGCTCGATACCTAGGTTAGACAAATCTTCAGCAGCAGTCTTTGCTTCCTGAAAAAGCTCTCGAATCTGGTCGTCCACACCCCACATAACCTTGGGTGGTGAATCGTGACCATATCTCTCCATAATCGGAAACATCAGCTCTTCCTTGCGCTGATAATGAATGTCAAATTGACCGACCAAGCCCAGCTGGCGCATCAACCCCTTTTCCAACTCTGTCTTCATTTCTGCATCATCTGTTTGAGCATAGGTATCAAGGAGGCGCCGAATCCGCAACAGAGCAGCTCTCAGAGCCAGATTTTCCTGCTTAAAAATTTGAACTGGATGCCCTGGATGATCTGTGTCAGCCACTTCTACATTTTTCACTGCTCCCTTAAAAAGATTCGCATGAACATTGCAAAGCGACATAACATCCTCAAAGGTTACATCCGTATCCGAGTTCATCAGTTCGTGCTCCATAAGACTGATCTCAATAGCCGAAACACCTGTAAAATGCTTGTTAAACTGCTCTTGAACCTCTTCTGCTGTTGCACCATGGTGCAAATCCAGCAAAATGGATTTCAAAATCTCAATTCGTTCATCTGCCATTAGTCTAGCCCCACCACTTCATAGCCATTTGCTTCCAATGTCATGACAATTTTATCCATAGGGGTTCCCTCTAACTTAGAACCTTGTTTTAACGACACCTTGCGACCAACCGTATTGCGCATGATTGGATTGGCAAGCGGTTTAAAACCCAGTTCCACCAAAATTTCTAACACTTCTGGGTGCTTGTCAACTACTTCTGCCACAGGAATGGAGACATCAATGATATTGTCCATTTCTCACCTCATGATTCATTTTCTATCATTATAACATAAAAAATTAGTTACTCTCTAAGTAAAAGCAAAACGCTCTTTATCTTTAGTTGATTCCATTTTTCTGAATTAAGTATCTATAACTATTTTTAATATAGTATAAGTAATTATTATAATAAAACGATTCTTTGTTTTTCACAATTAAAATAATTGATAAATCCTCTCTTCAAAGCAAAATATTTCACAAACAAAAGAAAAGTTATTAAATCACGGGTTTGAAAACGCTTTTATAATCGTGATATAATAATTTTAAAAATAGGACTGAGGAGATAGTATGTCTATTACAACTTTATTAAACATTAAATATCCAATTTTTCAGGGTGCTATGGCGCAAATTTCTCACTATCCATTGGCTGCTGCTGTTTCAGAAGCAGGTGGCTTGGGGATTATCGCTTCAGGTGGCATGACTGGCGACCAATTACTCGACGAAATTCGTGAATTGCGCAAACTCACAGACAAACCATTCGCTGTTAACGTGATGCTGATGTTGAAAAACGTTGAAGAGCTTGTGAATGTTATCATCGAAGAAAAAGTTCCTGTTGTGACAACTGGTGCTGGCACCCCTAAATTCATTCTGCCCGCTCTCAAAGAAGCAGGTATCAAGGTTATTCCGGTCATTGCCAGCGTGAAACATGCTAAAAAAATGCAAGAATTAGGTGTTGACGCTGTTATCGCTGAAGGAGCTGAAGCGGGTGGTCATATCGGTAGCACCAATACTATGGCTTTGCTGCCACAGATTGCTGATGCGGTTGATATTCCCGTGATTGGTGCAGGGGGTATTGCAGACGGTCGTGGACTTGCTGCTGCTTTCGTTTTAGGCGCACAAGGAGTTCAACTCGGTACGGTATTTCTCGCGTCAGAAGAATGCCCAATCGCTGAAAGTTATAAAGAAGCCGTTCTCAAGGCAAATGATACAGATACAGCTGTCACAGGTAGGAGGGCGGGTGCCCCCGTTCGTTGTATTCGAAACGAAATGACAGATCATTATATAGAACTTGAAAATAAAGGTACCAGCCGTGAGGAACTGGAAGAGATTACTATTGGAGCTCTCTCAAAAGCTGTATATAACGGAGATACCAAAAGCGGCTCCATGATGTGCGGTCAAATTGCTGGTATGATAAAAGAAATCCGACCATGCAAAGAAATCATTGAAACAATTGTCTCAGATGCACAAAAAGTATTGGAAAATACAGAGATTTCCTTGTAAAATAAAAAAACTTGTAGAGATTGTTTTCTACAAGTTTTTCTATTGCTGAAGTAGTTGAAAATATTTGCGTTTCATTTTATTACTCAACTTCTGTCGCCTATTTATCATCTGCTTCAAACTAGACTCACTCATGAACAAGTCATTCTATCCCATTTACCAAACGCTATAAAATATCAATAGTATTGCTAAAGGATACCTTCTTTGCAATTTTTACATCCTGATCCTTTGAACTTTCGTTGTTAGGAGGTGCCTTGTACATTATTCTAACATACAGTAAAAGTGCTTCATATCATTTTCCGTCATTTTCAGCACGTTCTTGTCTCCACCAGTAAGGCATGAGTTCTCCCAAAGTAATCGTTTCTCGTTTTTCAAAATCCAACATAAACTCTAAATGACGATTCTCAGGATTCAACTCCATTAAAAATTCTCTACACGCCCCACAAGGCATACCAGAACCTCCGCCATAAGGCGGTTTATCGCGAAAAGCCAATACTCGTTTCATTTTTGTCTGCCCAGAATACTGATACATATTAAAAGCTGCTGTCCTTTCAGCACAGAGATGAAAGACACTACAGGTTCCTTCAAAGCAAAAGCCGGTATAAATCTTTCCATCCTCTGCTTCAATAGCTGCTACAACATGATTAGCGTACACAAAGGGCGATACCTCATGCGGATTATAGAACTCCTTGGCTTCTTCATGCATTTTTCCCAAATATTCATTCTAATCCTCTTTCCTTATCAATTTCACTACGGCCTCGGTCCTTGTTGTCCATGAGCTGAGGAGACAATTTTTCATCATAGTTTGCATCATTACTATACAATTCTATTGAATTGTTAGTATCAGGTTTATGCTCATTTTTTCGCTTATCTTTGAAATCCTTGCAATTTAATGACGTTTCATCGCCCGATTTATAAATAAATGTAATCTTTGCTGGATCAACTGTTCCATCCTCATACACTCCTCCAATAATTACCTTCTCAACTAAACTTTCAAAGACAGTACGATCAAATTCTGTAATGAGTTGTTTCGATTTCAAAAACCTTCTAAACGATTCCAAACGTTCCTTGACGCCAGAATCTGAACGCAAGCTGACTTCAAGATTGATTTTTGAATCTAATAATTTTTCTTTTTTCTTCATGATAGCATGAAATTTTTCATCATACAAGTCATCACTGATTCTACCATCAAATTTCATCTGGAAAATATCTCGTTCTTGTTTTTTGAGTTTAGCTAGCTCTTTTTCAATATGTTGTAACTCTATCTCTAAAGTATTGTCGCTAATTTCCTCCTCAACCGTTTGTAAGAAAATATCAATAATTTTATCGTTATTTTGATAAAGTAATCTAAAGCTTTCTAAAAAGGCTCTCTCAATAGCTGATTCGCTAATGCCTTTACTGTGCTGACAATGCCGTTTCCCCTTTTTTATCGCAACTTGACAATGCCAAATAACCTTATGATAAATCGTACCACTATGCCAAGAGCGTCTTGACAAAATAGATTTGCAAAAGCCACATTCTAACATACTACTAAAAGCATACATCCTAGAAAAACGTTGTTGTTTACCTGAGGTTGTACCAATTCTTCCTCGTCTTCCAGAACGTTTTAACCTAATTTCCTGAGCTTTATCAAACTCTTCTTCAGTTATAATTGGTTCATGATTATCTTTTATATAATATTGATCTTCCTCACCATAGTTATCAAGTCGTCGTTTATTGATTGGATCTACAGTAAATGTTTTTCCTTGTAAAACATCTCCCTTATATTTCTCATTCTTGATAATGCCAAGTACAGTTGTCTCCGCCCAAGATTTATTTCCTCTTGGAGAGGGAACGCCCATTTCTTCCAATTCACGAGCAATGACACGCCCTCCCATCCCTTCTAGATATCTCTCAAATATATAGCGAACAACCTTTGCTTCTTCTTGATTGACTGTAATTTGACGAGTTCCCCAGTCAAAATCATACCCTAAACAACGTGGCCCACCAACGAGTTCTCCTCGTTGCATCTTCATCTTAAGTCCTTTTTTAACGTGTGCCGAAATGTTTTCAACCTCTTGTTGAGCTACTGAACTAAGGATAGTCAATAAAAGTTCCCCATCCATTGTCAATGTATCAATATTTTCTTCTTCAAAGTAAACACCAATTTGTTTATCCTTTAGCAAACGTACATACTTAAGAGTATCAAGAGTATTTCTAGCGAATCTGGCAATAGCTTTAGTAACAATGTAATCAATATCACCATTTAGACAATCTGTAATCAGTCTCTGAAAGTCTTGACGTTTTCCAACTTGAGTCCCCGTAATACCTTCGTCCGCATAAATATCAACAAGTTGCCAATCTGGATGTTGCAATATGTACTCTTTATAGTGCTTAACCTGTGATTCATAGCTATTCTTTTGGTCTTCACTATCAGTGCTAACTCGACAATAGGCAGCCACCCTTTTTTGAGAAATCTCTACTTTCCCATTATAACGCCGAACATTCTCCTGAGCTCTGATCACCTCAATTTGTTTTACCATATTTCTAAATCCTTTCTATAGCAAATAAGAAACTCTTTGAAATTATTTTACCGCACTCAACTATTTATGTCCGCTATTTTGTGTTCTCAAAACAATATTTTTTGTATTTCCTATTAAGCTTTTCTTTGATTTTCAAGTACTCCACTTGGGTGAGTAGATTTTTATGAAATAAAATCTCTAGAAGAGACTTCTGCATTTGATATTCTAGTATATTATGTTTCATATGGTTACCTCAGTTTATAATTCCTCCGTGGGTATGACTGGTTATATCACTCATGGGCATTTCACCCGCTGTCCTTTTACGCTGGCAGTCTGAACGTTCAGAAGTATCATTGTCCTTATTTGTAGTCATGGCAGATAGAGAACCACTCTATTTTATAGCTGATAGTTTACCGCTCATATCATTGCGCATCACACTAAATTGCTCGACAAATAAGAAAGTCCCACCTCGGTTTATTCAGTTGTCAATGAACAAATCAGGAGGAACTACTTTATATTGTATTTTATTCGATGAGGATAATCAGAAATTCCCAACAAATAATCTGTACTGACGTTATACAAATTAGAGAGTTGAATCAACATTTCCGCTGAAAGCATATGCTCACCACGTTCAACTTTAGCATAAGCAGAGCGTGTGATTGTGAGATAATCAGACACATACTGCTGTGTATAGTCATGATCTTCCCTTAAATCTTTTAAACGCCGGTACATTAAACTTTCTCCTAAGAAAAAGTATAATGTACAAAATGGAGAAAAATGCATAATTGTCCAAATTGGACCATTAGTTTATCCTAAAAAAGAGGAATCTTATCTCTCCTTTAAACAGAAATTTATAAAAAACCAACTTTCGACTTCATACCAAAATGCTTGACAAATAAAAAGTTCCACCTAAATCTATTCAGTTATCATCAATGAACAGATAGGAAGAACTATTTTATATTATGCTTGATTCGCTTAGGATAATCAGTCAATCCTAACAAATAGTCGGTACTTACGTTATAGAAATTTGATAATTTGATAAGAACTTCAACCGATAATGCTCGCTCTCCTCTTTCGATTTTAGCATATGCTGAATTAGAAAATGATAGTTTATCAGCTACATATTGTTGAGTTAAGTCATGATCTTCTCTCAAATCTCTTAACCGACTATACATATAGCTTTCTCCTAGGAAAAAGTACAAATTATTTTTAAGCGAAAAGAATTATATTATCCCAAATGGACAATTTTTATTTTCGGTTAGAAAATATTAACCTACAGTAGGAGAGCGCATGTCGTAATATATTTGTATATTAAAGCTAATTCTATAATCTTTATTTTTTAGGATTATAATATAGTAAAAACTATCTTCTTATTTATATTGATCAGAATATAGATCAAACCAATCTAATAGAGCTTGAGCAGTAATAAATTTAATATTTTTAACTTCTGTCCTATTTTCTTTTAGACACAATAAACTAGTTTCACTAACTAAATGATTTGTCTGTTTACAGATTCTGTAAGCAGTTACCTTTTTTTCTCGCATCAACTTTGAAATCCGATCGATTTTTATAAATAATATATCCTCCTCTTCCACTCCTAAAACTCCTTTATAAAAACTTTCAACATTTTATCCATAAATTCATTACTAATATTATTGACTTTTATAAAAACAAGAAGGAAAAGGATTCACCCATCCCTTCTATTGAAAGATGATATTAAATATATCTCTTATTCATCGTCATCTTCCTTACTCCAAACTTTACTCATCACGACAGCAGAGAGTGTTAAACCAATCAATGCAACCACTGGTAAGAATGGGAAATCTTTTGTACCTGTGTTAGGTAGTTTAGTATTAGATTTTCCAACTGGAGTAAAACGAGATCCGACAGAATTCATATTAGTAAATGGAATCTGTTGTTTTCTTCCATAAGGATAAGAAATGTTTCCTAGAGTAGCTGGACCTCCTTGGTTGCCATTGTTTCCTTGATTACTATCGCGACCATCTCTTCCGTCACGACCGTCTTTACCAGCGTCCCCTTTGTCACCCTTGTCACCTTTCAGGCTCTTCACGAAGTCGTCTGGGGTCTTATTGCCATTACCTGGTTGTTCTTTCCAGATGTCATAAGCGGACTTACCGTTTTGACCGTCTTTACCGGCAGCGCCATCTTTTCCATTCTTGACTGTCAGAGTTTTACCATCTGAGAATTCAACAACAGTATTGCCAGATGTGTCTATACTGATTTTCTTGATAGTAACAGAAGTACCATCTTTTCCTTTTAGGATTACGCCAGATAAATTCAAGACTAAAGATCAATTAAATATATAAATCTATTTTATATTTTTTGAATAAAGTACCAAATACCAACGATAACAGTATAACAGATGTTCCAATAATTAAGAAATTAAAGGTACTGCTGCCATAAAGATGAATCTAAAAATTTATTATCCACATCTCATTGTACAATTAAGATAAATTGGAGGTTAAAAATGGAAAGAAAGTAATACTTATTTGTTTCTGTTTTTCTCCATAATAATCAGTTTTCCCTTTTTCCCTTCCACATCTCTTCTTACAACAAAAAAACCTGAATTTTTATATGCTTTTTGAGCAAACATGTTTTTTTCATTTACAGCCAGTATGATATGGTTAATTTCTAAATTTAAAGTTGAATCTATGAATTCAAATATTTCACCCAGAGCATTAGATCCATATCCTTGATTTCTGAAGTTGTCATCAATAGAGAAGCCTCTAATAAGCGCATAATCATTTTGATAATATCCATACTCTTTAGGACCTGCGTTTAGATGCAGACAAAAAAAACCAATTATTTTACAGTCTTTATTGTCGAGTATTACTATCGGATATCTATCCTTATCTTTTTTAGACTTTTCAATAATATTTTGAGGAGTATCAGTATGCGTAATATCATTTAAAGAATAAGAATTTAAAGAATGATAATGTTCAGCTTCATTATACAAAGATAATTTCATAATAAGTAATTCCTTTCTTTTATTAAATATCTTAGAAAAATCAAATATATTTAACTTTATTGATTTAATCCTTTATTCTCATTATTAAAGTAGATAATGCTGATTGACCTTTAAGGTATGCTTCCTCAGTATCTTTACCAAAAGACATTATATAACCTAAATCACCTCTAAAATTAGTAGGTTCTTTCAAATAATCACCTATTTTAGCATTAAAATAAAATTCTTCAATATTGGGATAAGTATGTACCAATGAATCATCTTTATATAGCAATTCTCCCTCTTTTTGGGAATAAATAACAGTAGTAGAATATGCCTTTTTAGGTACGAAGTGTTCTAGCTCAGCTTTTTCTTCAGAGCAAAAAATATTAATGATATAGTCATAAATATCTATTTCAAAAGATTTTGAAATCATGGGGCCGAGCATTCCACCACCTAATCTACCATTTATTTCAATTAGCTTTGGTCCATTCTCAGTTAGAATGTATTCAATATGAAGTGCTCCATTTCTATAACCAAGCAAAGAGATGATTATATCACTGTATTGTTCCATTTTTTGCTTCTCTTGAAAATCTAAACTATAAGGAAAAGAATATGAAACCTCAACAAAATATGGTATCTGTCCAAGAATTCTATTTGTAAACCCTAAACTTAATACCTTACCATCTTGTACTAGTAATTCATGGCTAATTAAATTACCTGTTTCGTACTTTTCAATAAGCAATTCTCCATATTTTACTAGCATTTTTTTTGTCTCTTTATATAAGTCATCCTTATATAAAGAGACTTTCACATCAATGCTTCCTGTTCCACTTACAGACTTTGAGACTGCTGGAAAAGTTTTCCACTCCTCAAGATCTTTAACATCATATATTACTTTATTTTTTACAGAAAACTCATAATCTCTAAAAAGTTCTCTTACCTTCCCCTTATCTCTTATTATTTCCAAAGATTCAGAATTAGATGAGGTAAGATTAAAATATTCCGCAACTTTTGACGCTATCTCAACGTAAGAATCAGAAAGGGATATTATGCCTGAAAGATTTTCTTTCAAGTTTTTTATATTGATAGTGGATATTATCTGTTCAAATGAACTTGTATCTGTAATAATAATTTCAAAATTAGATAACTGTTCTAATCCAAGATTAGTATACCTATCTAAATTGGAACAAAGGAAAATAACTTTATAACCATGTTGTATCCCCGATTTAATTATTTTACTTCCTGCCCCACTTGTAGTTGTTTCAATTATTACTAATGTTTTCATATTACTTAACCTCAAAAACATAATGTTCTTTTAAATCTATTTCATCTAACAACTCACCACATAATTTTAGATTATCGCCTAAATCTTTTTGATCAGGAGAAAAGATTAATCCAGCCAATGTACCGCTATGTGCTATCTGCAGTCCCAATGCTCCTGATTTATTTTTTATTTCCAGCAACTCTTCAAATTTTGGCTTTTTTAAGTACTTTTGATTAATTTTTGCACTTATTGTTGCAGCCTCACCTAATAAATCTACTGATCTGTTTGGGAGAGATTCCTCAAAACATCTTAATGCTTTATTAAGCATCTCTTTATCCTCTAGAGAATAGTCTGGGAGTACTAAATCTTCAGTAATTACTTTGCTATTAACATCTGTATCAACACCAACAATAATCATTTGAGGAAGTTTATGTGTATATTCTTTTTTTATTATAGCTTCTCTCTGTTGAAATAAAATACATTTATCTATGTACATTGTAGAATCAGAAGCCTTCTCAATTTTCTGTGCTATTTTAGCCATTTCATCTTCAGTAATATTTAAATCAAAAGCTTTGGATATTACTGAAATAGTACAACAGATGTCTACCGTAGAAGAACCATACCCCTTAGTTTCTCTTATATTACTAGTTAATTCTATTATACCGCCTTTATCATAAAGTTTATATTTATCCTTTAAATAATCCACAGTTTCTTGAGAAAATTTCTTACTTTCAGGAAATACAAATATTTCTCTCATGCCTTCAATAATCTGAAACTTTGCTTCCGAATACATTAAGTCAAAGGGTAAGGTTACCAATGCAGAAATTTCTTGATCATATAAATCAGTAAATATTCCTTGAATAATTTCTCCATGATGTGCATGGAATTTAGATGTATACTGCAAACTCTTTAATAGATTCATCTATACCTCTCTAGTACTATTTTCTATTCTACGCAATATTTTCATTGCATTCTCTAAACTTTTAGCCTCAGTTTCTCCTTTACAAATAACATATCCAAATCTATCATCAGATTTCTCTAACTTTGATACTTCAGTATACCTAGGTAGTTCATAAGCTATAAGATTAGGTTCAGAAATAATTTCATTGGTTTTTTCAATCACAATATTTCTTTCCTTATCTGAAAATAAAAATAAAATAGTTGCATATTTAGCTATTGGATTATATTTTGTTATATCAAAAGAAAATAATGAACTAATAACTAAATTTTGTATAGAGATACCTTGAGTAACTAATAATAGTTCCCAAATTCTATCACCTCCATACCTTGTATGAGCTTCAATAAACCTTACATCATTATTCTCAAGAACTTTTATCTCTGTATGTGTAGGTCCAATCTTATTATTTATCCCTTTATAAAATTTATTTGTATAGTTTCTAATTTTGTTCTCAATAATAAAAGATAAATTAGTTGGCTGAGTATGACCTAGTTCAATAAAATACGGTTCAGAAGATGTTATCTTTTTTGTTATTGCTAATATTTCATGATTGCCTTTTTCATTCATCCACCCCTCAATACTATACTCATCTCCCTCAATAAATTCTTCAATTATTAATTCATCTGAAGAATGTTTACTCCATACAAAAGCTTTTTCTAAATCATTTGATGAATTAATTTTATATACACCAATACTTCCGTATCCATTTTTAGGCTTTAAAATACATGGATACTTATTGTTTTTACAAAATTTCACTATATCTTCAATTGTAGTTACTTTTTGGTATTTTATATTGGGAATACCAAGCTGATCCAATTTTTGTCTCATCAAGTATTTATCATTACAAATTTGAACTGACTCTATATTGTTACCTAAAATGTTCAAGTCCCTTGAAATTTTTGTGGCAAATTCTAAATAAAATTCTAAGAATGAGATTACTGCGTCAAACTGATCAATTTCATGAATTTTTCTTAATTCTAATAGTATTTCTCGTTCGCTTTGTTTTATATCATCAACCAAAATCATATTGCTACATAAAGATTTTTGAAAACTAGTAACTCTTGAAAAAGTTTGCACCATAGTAATTTTTATTGGTAAGTGACTAATATACTTTAAACTAGTATCTCTACCACTTATAATGAGTAAATGTTTATGCTTCATTTATAACCTCACAACAAATCAAAAAAACTTAATATATTAGAAATGCCAATTTTTGAATTATTTTCTCCACTTGATAAATAACAATCATAGAGCCCGCCAGGATTAACAATATTGAATTCTAAAAGATACGGGAATGAGATGTCTATTCCCACAAATCTAATTCCTTTTTCTAACAATACCTCTCCAATTAGTTCACACATCTCCGTTTCTTCCTTACTTAATTCTGCTGAAGTTAGTTTCCCGCCTTGACTAATATTCGAACGATTTTCTCCATCTTGAATTTCTCTTCCATGTACTGCAGTTACCTTTCCAGCACATAAAATAACTCTCTTTTCCCCTTTTTTAACTTCTTTAATGTATTTTTGAAGCACAGTATATTTTTCAGTAATTCCTAAAATACTATTTCCAGAAATAACAGCTCCCATTTCCGAATTCCCAGTTGCCGATTGTAATAAAGCTCTAGTATTTGATTCGTTTCTATCAATAACAAATACATCTGAACCACAGCCAGAATTTGTTGGTTTAAGAATCCACTTACCGTCAGTTAAATTAACCAATCTGCTAATAAAGTTAAAATTATTTGATGTATAACTCTCAATTAAATATTCTTTGATCTCATCTACAAAGCCTAAATTATTCTTATTATTTAAGAAGTAGATTCCTTCAATACTATTCACAAAATTAACCTTTTGACTAGCCAGCCATAGTAATTGATACACATCCTTTTCTAAACTAGGATGCGGTTGATTCATTACCCAAACTAAATCAAAATCTATTAAACACATATTTCTAAGGTCTCCAACTAAATTTGAGTCAATTTCTAGTTCTTCTTTATACTCAATCCCCTCAACAGATACATTATAGTTTTGAGAGTAAACTGAATTTATTAATCCAAAACTCACTTCATGTCCTAATTCAAGGAATGCATTGCCAATTAGAATATTATTTTCATCTAAACATGTTAGACTATTTCTTAAAATAATTACTTTCATTTTTGTCCTCTTTCGTTAAATATTTGTATGTCCAACTCCCTATACTCTCCATAGATTCATAAACTTCTTTTGGAACTAAATCCCTTGAGTCAATAATATTATATTTATTATTCATTATCCACTCATCATTATAAACTGTATCAAAATATCTATATCCTTCATCAGGAAATATACATAATACCTTACAATTTTTATTTTCTTGAGCAAGCCATTGTCCAAAAGAATATGCTGCTCCACTTGTTGGTCCCATAAAAAGGCCATGCTCTCGGTATAGCTCTCGCGTATAATAATATGCCTGCTGAGGTGGTACCCAAGTTACTAAATCAAAATTATCAATATTATGATTAGCGGGCAAAATACTGTTTCCTAATCCCCTTAGCTCCCTTTTCCCATTTCTTTGTCCAAATAATATACTATTTGGAGTATCAACACCAACAAACTTCAAACAAGGGAAATAGTTTTTTAAGTAAATAGCTAAACCATTCATTGAACCACCAGAACCTACTGGGCCAACAATATAATCTATTTTAGAAAAACTATCAGAAATATATTCAGCTAACTTAAAATAACTTCTTTGATTGTTTAAATTATCGTACTGATTTGGCCAAAAATAATTTCCTTGTTCTAAAAATTCTTTAATTTTCTTTAGCCGAAGGGGTTGATATCCACCATACTTTTCAGGATTATCCACTGAAATTATATAAATTTCTGCTCCTAATAATTCTATCCTACGTTTAAACTCAGGGGTAATTGCAGGATCACTAACTAATTTTAATGGTATTTTCATTTCAGCACATATCATTGCTAGAGCTAAACCAAAAGTACCAGAAGTAGTTTCAATAATCGTCATTCCTTCACGTAGTTCCCCTGACTTAAGGGAAGTTTCAATGATGTAACGAGCAGGCATTAGCTTCATTAAGAAAAAACTAGCAGAATATAAGTTGTCTTTCAATAAATCAAATTTGGGTAACTCCCAATTTTTAAACGGTACCATGCTACTCTCCTTTTCTAATTGATAATTTATAAAGCAAAGCGAATAAAAACGCAGTAGCAGCTGAAGAAATATAGCCAAGATAAATAGACATATCTTGAAAATAAGTAATAATAGGTATAAAAACTAGTGAACTTATAGAAAACGAAAAATTACGTAAGGCAGCGATCCTTCCTTTATTATCAGAGTCAGTGTTTTTTTGTATTAGAGTTAGAAATGTAGTATAGGAAGCAGCATTACTAAAACCTAAAATAAGACATGTTAATAAAAAGAATGTTCTATTATGATACCTTCCCTGAAAAAGAAACATGATTCCAGTAATAATCATTCCTAATATATTTATATGCCTTAGTTGAATTTTTTGGGATATTCTTGCTATAAAAAAACCAGAAATTATTGCACCAAGAGCATATGCCACATCAATATAGGAAAGCATTTTATTGTCATTGTTAAAAAACATATAAGTTGCAGGCACAATAGAAAGTGTGAAAAAATTTGAAAAATTATAGTCTCCTCCATTTAATATAATCAGTAGCATTAACTGTTTATTAGATGATAAAGTTAATATAAATTTTTTCCAAGATTTAAAATTTTCTTTTATTGAAAAAATGTGCAATATATTTCTAGATAAGCTACTGATTATATTAAGGAACAACAACGACGTCGCACTAACAACATAACATAGACCAACTAATAGCAAATAATATTCAGCTTTAGCTATATTTAATAATAATCCAATTACAAAAGAACCTAAAATTTGGCCTACCTGTAAAAGACTAGAATTATAGCCATTAAGTTTTAATAACTCATTCTGATTAGGAGCTACTTTTGTTACTATCACAAATGAACCAGTTCTTTCAAAAGGTTTTCCGAAATTAATAATAATAATTAGAATGCCTAACAATAATAACGGTGAAATCTCTGTAAATATGATTAATAGTGAAGTCAAAAGAGTAGCCCCCCCTTTTATGAAACCAAATAAGTTCATAATCCACTTTGGATTAAGTTTATCTATAGCAGTACCAGCAAATATTTGTAACAATATACCAATAAGAGCTTCAACCATAAAAGTTAATCCAAATGCAGCACTTGAACCAGTTCTATCATATAAAAGTTTGCCAACAATAATATTGAACATACCATTTCCGAAACTTGTGAATGAGGTAGAACAAAGTATTATCAAAAAATTTTTCTTATAGTTACTCCACGATAGACTCAACCTATTCCCCTTTTTCTAAATATAATTCTATGTAGGTTGAACTAACCTAATACAATATATCTAATGTTGATTACACATTTTTATCATATATCTTATTAATGTATAAAATTTCTATATATTAAATATCCTACCTTAACGTTATTCAAAAATTAGATTATCCATGCTCCTTTAAGCATAGATATTATTAAACTAGTTCATAAACATACTTCATTTAAATTTAAAGCAATTCTAATCAACATATAATTATAAATCTTTAGATCATCTAAACACTTAGGTGTACACCTAAGTGTTTTATCCACCAACAATAATAATAATATCCATGACCAACACAAAAATATATGCAAGTTTTGAAATTTTCTTCATATCAAGTCTCCTTTTTATTTTTATTTATTGTATAATAAATAAAAATAAATAAATTTTTTGTTGGGAAAATGGGAAAAACATGAAGTCAAAACTGGGTATCACACTTAGAAAAGTTCGTAAAGGTAAACAAATCAGTTTATGTTCTGTAGCAGATGAACATCTCTCTAAATCTCAAATTTCCAGATTTGAACGAGGAGAATCTGAAATATCCTGTATCAGACTTATTAATATTTTAGATAAATTGAATATTTCTTTATGTGAATTTCTTATCCTACATGATAATGACTACACAAAAACTGAATCCTTTGCTAATTTGATACAATACATTCGAAAACAATATTCATCACAAAATATAGATAGTATTGCAGAACTTCTTTCAGAATCTTCGAAATACAATTTAAATTCCTTTGAAAGAACAATGATTAAATCAATTATACATACACTAGATAGTAATATTGTTCCATCAGACGAAGAAGTATTTCTGTTAACAGATTATCTCTTTAAAGTTGAAAAATGGGGTTATTACGAATTAATTCTATTAGGTAACTGTGCAAGAACAATTAAATATGACTCTTACTTCCTATTAACAAAAGAAATGTTGAACAATTTTATTTACTCATCCCTAAATAAAACTAATAAGCAAATTGTCACACAGCTAGCAATAAATTGCTTAATTTTAAGCATAGACAAGAATGAATTTTCTAATTGTACTTATCTAATTACTGAGATAAAGAAATTATTGAATAATGAACTAAATTACTATGAAAAAACTGTTTTTCTATATGCAACAGGATATTTTGAATTTAAACTGAATTCTCCAAATGGTATTGAAAAAATGAAACAAGCTATAAAAGTATTTGATATTTTAGGAGAACATCAAATGAAATCTCAATATCTGGAACACTACAAGAAACATGTTGAGGAAATTTAGAGTTTTAAACGATACTGTCTATGAAAACCTTTTACAAAAATTTCATCCACCTATGAATCACGATACTTAGAAAAACAATATAATTTAACTAAAATAGAGTCTAACCTTTCCCTACAAATTGATTTAAAATGCCAAAATAGGTTGATGTTCTGGTATATGTTTTTATTACTCTCATAAAATATCAACATCATCTTTTCGATTCACATCTTTACTAGTATTTAGCACTTTCACAAATATCTCCAACCTTCTTACCTGTTCCTCATATTTATCAAGATTATTATCAAATTCCTGCTGTAATTTCAAAAGTTCTTCATTAATTTGATCTAAAGAAGTTGATTCCGTCATGTTAAGTTTTACAAATTCATATTTTGCTAGTTTTCGACTTCCTGGATCTTCACTTTTCAGACTGATAAGTGCTTCCGCCATCTTGTTTAAGGTGGCGATTTTTTCGTTGGTTTGATTAAGTTTTATGTCTAGTTCTGCTATTTCTATGACCAGTTCATCTTTCATGTTTTGATATTTCTTATCTGTCTCGGTTAATTCAATCAAGAGGTTAATCTCAGAAATCTTTTCTTGAAGTCTTTCAACAGTTGGTCGTCTATATGGTATCATACGACTATTATTGGTCAGCTGCCTAATCAAAGTTTGTCCTTTGATATACTGATTCTTATCCGAATGTTCTTTGTTATAGACAAAGTATGAGGTTGTCTCACGGATGTAGACTTTATATTTTTTCTGATTCTCTTCTTCAATAATATCCAATTGGTAGTTGGGAATGAAAATGAGACCGCTCTGCTTAATACCGAACGACACCTTGATATAAATTCCCTCATCAACCAACTTCTCAATTTGATAGTCCGCAAGCTCAACTTCAAATTCATGGACAGCATTACGATTAGCCACAAATTCCTCATAGGATTTCTCAATTTCTTCAGTAGAAACTTTTTCCTCGTCTCGTTCCTTTTGAAAATCATGATATTGCTCCAGTAGATTCTCCAATTCCTCAGAAGCAACAAACTCCTTGTCTTCAAAATAATTTTGAAAAAAGGCAACATCGTACAACTTTTTATCACTTATTTTTTTATGATTCAGACTTATCTGCTTCCCATTTTCTTCTAAAATGAAGGTCACATTTTTCTGTTTAAGGTCTATGGTGAGATGTAATTCTTTCGCTTTTGTTAGTAAATCCTCTAACGAATTGACACGGTCCAGGAGAAACTCTAAACGACTTTCAATCTCTTTCTTGGCAAAATAATTTCTAAAAAAATCTTCATCATATAAGTCTCGTTTGCTAAGTTGACGTCCTCGAATAGGTTTTGTCATTGCTCTCTCCATCATCAGAAAACGACTATGCTTATGACTGAAGTCAACGTGAACATGCAACTGATCTGCCTTTTCTAAAAAATCATCAAACGATGTTGACTGCTGCATCAAAAAATAAAGGCGTTGCTTCAGTTCAAACTTATGGCTAGTCGCTCTATATTTTTGATAGTCACGATAGGAATAACTCTTCTCAATAATTTTTGCTCCAGCCATTTTGGATATACGATCTGAAATCATCCGAAGATTTCGTTCCAAAGCGTAATTCCATATCAATTTCTTATCTGAATTGCGGTCAATGGAGTTTATTAAGATGTGGTTGTGGACGTGCCCCTTATCAATATGAGTTGCTACGATAAAACGAAAACGACCTCCTGTTAATTCCATCATGGTCTCATGGCCAATGCGATTAATTTCTTCTGGTGTCAGATTATCTTCAGGAGAAAATGATTGGATTAGATGGTGGGCATGAATAGTTTGTTGGTGTCTTTCTTGTCGATCATTTCTGGATTCATACAACTTATCATTATTGGTAAAGTTGACATTGTACATCTCAACCATCTCTGCATAACTAGGAAAGTCTAAGTAATTACTCATCCCAAAATCAGACACTAAATTCAGATTGTCAGTCTTATCAGGATTAAGGATATACTTAATTAAACGCCTGCGATATTTTTTACCATGGGTCGCAAAATGTTTAGTAATGACCATGAAACTCCTTTAACTTTTTCATCCTCACCTGAAACTCTTTCTCTACTTCCGTAATCAATTCACCAATCCCTTCGCCTAATCCTTTTAATTGTTCTTGAGAAATGAGATGACTTTGATTGATAGCACGCGCAATTTGATTAATGTTATTTCCAATCCGTCTCAATTCAAAAACCAGCTGGTCATAGGTATCAGTGTTAATTGTGACAAAAGACATGTTCGGATTAAGCAACACTTTTCTAGCATAGACTGAGAAATTTTGACAGTGACTTTTAGCAATACGTTCGTTCAATTGAGTTAATTCTGAATCAGTTAGAAATACTTTTTTGAGATTGGTACGATAACGATAAACCATAGCAGTCTCCTAATCCATATATTTTTCACGAAACTCATGACTGAGTGGCTGCACTTGATTGACTTCTGCAATCAATTCTTGAACGCAAGTCAATAAGATCGATACATACTCTTGAGTCACTTGATGATTCTCTCTTGCAATAATCAAAACCTCATGCACATCTCGACTAATCTGCTCAAACTTTTGAGTTTGCCAAAGGGAGAACCAGCTCTCCAAAATTCTATCCTTATAATCTTTTCTTAACAGATTTTGCCGAAGAAATTCTGAGAAACTATCCAACTTTTGCTCTCTCATCATTTCTTTTATATGTTTCTCCTCTTGTCTCGTTATTCTAAATTGCTTTCGGATTAACTTAATTTCTTGTTCCATCCATCTATCCTTTCAAAATTGTACTTGCCTGACAGTGTAAGGCTGCCTCACACTGTCAGTACGTTTCCTAAAGACCTCACTCGTTCCTTGTTCGGTCTTTGCGAGCTCAGGCATTGTGGTCACAATACCCAAAAAATCATATCGCCAGCCGATCAAAACCTTCCAGTTTTGACAGCCAACGATAAGATAACTTGGTGGCTTCGCGCCCCCAAACCCCCAGTAGAAAATCAAACTTTGATTTTCTTAGGAATGATATTAGGATAGCAGGGATGATTTGGAAAAGTTATCACATTACGGAAGAAGGTAAGAAAAAAGAGAGCTAGATGAAAAGAACCGCTTATAATGGACAGTATAAAAAAGTTATATACTGTTCTTATAAGGAGGTTCTTTTTTCATGGCTAAAAAAGGAAGCAAGTTCACCAAATATTCACCCGAGTTCAAACTACAGGTAGTTGAAGACTACCTCAGCGGAAAGAGCGGAGGGATGCCTTCTATTGTCAAAAAATATGGATTAAAATCAGACAACCAGGTTTTGACTTGGACAAGAAAATACCGAGAAGACCCTACTTTACTCTCCCAAGATTTACGAGGTAGAAAGTCCACTAGTCGTCCCAAGACAAGGAATCTAGAGGAGATGACCCTAGAGGAACAGAATACTTATCTACGAATGGAGAATGCGATTTTAAAGACCTTAAGGACTCTCCTCAATCCGTGAGAAGAGTCCACCTTTATCAAGTAGTGGAGCGATTGAAAGATCGTTATTCCGTTTCCTCTTTATGCGCCTATTTCGGTTTCCCCAGGTCTTCCTACTACCTTTGGTTGAGCAAGGGGAGACCAGTCTATAAGCAGTTTGATGCGAACTTAGCCCAAAAGATTACAGCTATCTTCCATGACACTCAAAAGGGCTATCGCTTCATTTCTTATCAACTGAGAAGACACTATCAACTTTCCCCTAACCCTAAAACTGTCTTGCGCTATATGCGTATTCTTGGTCACCAGTCTCCGATTCGGAAGAAGCGGTATCAATCCTGCACGCAACGAGAGATAAATGAAAAGGCAAGACACGTCCACTACAACGTGCTTGCCCGAAACTTTAAAGCAGAACGTCCTCTCCAAAAACTGACGACAGATGTCAGCTACGTTTACCACAAACAAGGGAGGATGTTCTTAATTGTCATAAAAGATTGTTATGACAATTCCATTTTAGCCTATACGCTATCAGATTTCAATGATAACAAATTAGTTTTTGACAATATAGATCAGGTCTTTCACGATTCTTGGGATTCAACCAAAGTCTGTGTCCTTCATTCTGACCAAGGTTTTCAATATACCAATCAACAGTATCTCCGAAAATTAGATCAATATGGTGTGACCATTTCTCATTCTGGCAAGGGAAATTGTTATGATAATGCAGCATGTGAGAATTTCTTTTCCCACTTGAAGAGTGAATCCTTGAGACTATTTCCACCTGAGGATAGGGAAACCCTCGTCCATCAAATCAGGGAGTACATCGACTGGTATAATTACCACAGACCACAAGAAAAATTAAAAGGTATGACTCCCTTAGAATTTAGGGAAGCATACCTTCTAAAAAACTAACTTTTTTTAACTGTCCATTTTATCTGGGGCTTGACAAGATGCTCTCAAAAAACTCTATACAAATTTAATTTTCTCTGGAGAACCAAGAGAAGTAAAGATTACACTCTCGGGAAAAACATACTTGTGATTAAAAATATAATCAATTAACTCTCTAGTCTCCCTAGGATAACTTTTAAAATATTCTTTATAAGCTTTATCTCTATATATGACACTTTGCTCCATCACAGAAATATATGAGGTATTAACATTACTACTTGATTCTATACAATATTTCATAACATATTGTGACAAACTTTCTGAGTCTACTCTAGTTTTATCTCCCTTTTTATCTAAATATTCAATAATTGTATTAACTGGTTCAATGATATAATGAGTTCGTCGAGCTTGTAAAATAATATCAGACCAGTTCTTTATATACTCTGGCGCTTGATTGCTTAAAAAATTTTTTAGATGTCTAAAAATAGACTCTATTAAACTAAATGTATAGAAACCATCAACCGGGAAATATGTTGCCAATACTGATTGACTTCCTAACCCGAGAAACATATTTCCAATATTTAAATAATGAGCATCCAATACCTGAGTCTGACATGCTCCCAATATTGTGACAACAGGTACAACTTTTATATTATTTTCTAACTCAATCATATCAATTTCATCATTGCCAATATGAAGTTTACCAATCTGATCTGGTTGATTTCTACTCACTTCAGGCATACTACCATGCCCATAATAAATGAAAAAGGTTGTAGGATATTCATTAATAATACGAATGAAGTCGGTTTTATTTGTAACTTCATAGTAATTAACACAATGTTTAGGAAAATACTCTTTTAATAACTCTCCCAATTTTTTTCCATTTTTATATAATGTATCATTAGCGTTAAGTGCATTAATAATTAAAAATGATACAGTAGCTTTTGAAATTTCTCTTTTAAAGTTAAGTTTTGCTGAATTTACCAATATATTACCAGGGATAATTGGCAATCTGCTGATTGATTTTATTAAACCTAGAGGAACATCCTCATATTTAATCCATTCAATAGGTGAATCTGTAATAAATTTGATATGGTTTCCTTTATTTATTATTAGTTCAATAAAATCACCATCCAATGATAATTTAAGTTTCTCAGAAATATTGTGAAAATTATTATTAAACTTTTCTATCTCTTTAAAATCTGAATTTCTGATAACATTTTTTAGCATGTGTGAATACCACAAAGTAATATCTTTAGAGGGTAAGTTAGGTAAGCGCACATACGGAGATTTTGTATCTAGTGTAAAATTAAGGGATAAGGAATCTAAAATCGAGTTTTCTAATGCTCTATCAGAAATTATTGGTAGCATCTTTTTAAAATCTTTGCCGCCCCCTATTCCATAATATCCTGAGAAATCATATATCTGCCGAAGAACAGGTTTAGATAGTCGTAACTGAAACTCTCTATTTAGTAGATCAACACTTGTTTTATTTACCATCGGCAACACAAATACCATATCTGTACGATAAACTATTTCGTCAAATTTTTCAAAAAAATAATCCGATAAATTTAAAAAGTATTCTTCTAAAACATCTAAATCTAGGTCGTCTGTGTTAATTGAATTATCCCATTGTTTTATTATATCAATAAGAGAATCTATTCCTTTTTCATGTGTTGCAAGATATAGAATATATTTTTCTGTAATTAGAATCTTTAAATAAAATTTTATATCCTTTATAGCAACTTCTTCAACTTCTTCTTTGCTTTCATTATTTATGTTCCAAGGTTGTGGTTCCTGACGATTTTCAAATATAGATAAGTACAGACCTCTGTTACGATTTATTGCAATCTCTAAAGGTCGCAAAAAGTGCTTATGAGGTATGCTAATCGGCTCAATTTTTGTTTTATCAGAGATTGTAACTTTGTTAGCGATTATCTGGCTAGCATTGATACTATTTTTTTCTACAATCAATTGTAGTTGGCTGATAGGGATATCTACTCCGTCTTTTAAAAAAATCACAGGTAGTGTAATTTCTTGTATTTGTTTAATAAAAGGATGGTCTCTTAATTCTTCAGGAATGAAAACACAGCCTAAAGGAATTTGCTTGATTAAATCAATGATACCATCTGTATTCTTATTTAAAAGCTCTATGTTTATGTATTCCGTAATATAATTTGGAACATCAACAAATGAAGACAGTGGCCAAGGAATAACTAATTCTTCAAGAGTTTTAGGAAGATGAGCAGCTATATATCTTGATTGGATGTGAGTTACAATATTTCTATTGAAACGATAGGAAAATGTATCTCTTTCAATAAAATTTGGGTTACCATGATTATTTGTAGTTATAAAATAACTTACAAATGGTATGTCAAAAAACTGTTCAGTCATATTTACTCCTTTACTTTATCTTCTTATATTTTGATATATCTAATTGCTTGACAAAATATAGGTTCCCTCTCGTACGTGTACACGCAACATAAAATTTACTTTTAGTTTGTGAAGAAAGTTCATTTAAGCGATCAGCTGCGAATAATTTATATGTTGTTGGATTTAATACTACACAAACATGGTCATATTCAGAGCCTTTGCTATCCCCCCAATTCTGACTTTTGCAATCATAATCATAAGATTTTTGATAAAAAAGTTTCATAACATTGTCATCTGTCATTATTGATTCTATTTTATCCTGTGAATTTATGAGAGTAATTTGGGCAGAATACTTCTCTTCTAGCTGTGATGAAATTTCAATAGCTAATTTTTCAACAATAAAGTCACAAACTATTTTTGGGCAACGATAACTTTTTGACAAACTTGACAAATCAATTTCAAACCCTGAATCAGAAATAACTTTTATCCAATTCTCAAAATTAGAATGAACACCTTTCCCCTTATTCCCTCGCCTTGAAGTACTAAAGGTTTTTTGATAAAAATCTCCAAGTAAAGACACTTCTGCATTAAGATTACTTAAACTTAGGAGCCAATCAAAATCATCTGATTCAAAATCCTGACACTCATCTACATAAATACAATCAAAAAATTTATCAATTCTATCCAAATATGAATTATCAAATTTAATCTCTTTCCTCTTATAGATTAACGAACCCCTTAATAGAGATTTAGAAAGTTGATTCTGAACAATTCTTCCAGTAGTATCTATAGCAGTCTTATCAAATTTCCCTTGAGGTTGATATTCAAAGTTTATTCCTTTTGGTCGTTTTCCTAAATAGGGCACTAAGCAAAAACTATATAGAAACTCAAACACACCAAAAACAAAAGTAGACTCAGGAATGTAGCCCAATTTGTCAATCAGCTTTCCTCTGATTGTATTCTGGTTCGTCTCTGTGTACGTAAGGATAAGATTTCTTTTTTGAGGATCAATACTTTCAATTATTTTAGTTGTTTTGCCACTTCCAGCAACCGCATGAATCAATCTTTTATTATCCATTCAATCGCCTCTTTAATATAATTTGGTATAATAAACTTTTCACTTATATTATCAGTTTCCAATTGTTCTAGTAATCTCAGTGCAAATTCAGCCTTTTCCCTAAGCATGTATCCTGGTAAATCTTTGGATTTAGTTAAACTTGAAGAATCTAACAAATCCTTGTTATTATTATAAATACATATTTCAAATGTTCGATTATCATTATCTAAATCAGAAAAAACTTTTATATTCTGGAATTGCTGATAGGAACTATACTTTGACTGTACATTTCCTGCATAATCACTATCGTTATCCGTAATTACTACCACCTTCTTATCTACAAAACAAGCAGCAATTTCTAAATACCTTTCAAAACTTAATCCATCTACAGAGATAATTGATACATTAAGATCCTCAGGCTTTTTGGAATGAATCATTTCAAAAAATTTTTCCATTAAAATATATTCCGCATTCCCTTCAACAAGTATTATCTTCTTACCGAGAGAAAAGTTTAATAAATTCTGATTAGTAGATTTTTGAAAAAATCGTATCGTATCACTATTCAGTGTTTCTAGTTTAGATATCTGACCATTGTCTAAAAAAATAAGATTATCTACTCCTAGTCTTGAAGCAATCATATTTGAATGTGTTCCTATAAAAACTTGAACTCCAGTATTTGAACTTAGCATATTAACTAATTTCTGAAGATTCTGGAAACTTAAATGATTTTCAGGTTCCTCAATAAGTAGTATTTTAACTGTTTCCTTAAGATGACTGTAGGCATTTTCTACTCCTAATAATACCTTTTCACCCTGTCCTAAATTTTTTATATCTACGCCATTTTTTACAGCTGATACTGAATTTCGAAATGAATTTTCCGATTCATCAAAATGAAGTTGAAATTCTGAGGCTTTCTCTTTCAATAATTCGTATTTCCTTAAAGTATCCAAAAATTTAAGTGAGCTTATCCTGTATTGATGATTAACTTTTGCTCTATTTTCTGCTGGTATATTATCTAAATACACTTCATTGATTCGTTTTTGAATTTCTTGTTGTGTATCAATTAGACTAGTATTCACTATTGAGTGCAGAAACTTATACGGTTTATTATAAGAAGAGTAGGGTTTCCCTGAAAATGTCAAAAATTCAACTCTATAGAACTCAAAGGGAAATACTGTCCAGTTATTATCATTTAAGACAGAGTTCATTTCAGTAATATAATCTTGATTAGGAGTTATTTTTAATGAAAGTCCAAAAGCTTTGATTTTTTGAGAATTATGCCTCCCTTCAAGATTGAAGTTAGATGAAATTTCAGTATTTAGTTCATCAAAAAAGATTTCTATGAGAACCTCAGGAAGCTGCTTGATATCCTTTGTACCCATAAATTCTAAAATCGCTTCTTGATTAAAGATACTAGCCAAACTGCTCCTTTCAATCTGACTGTGACTGCCACTCAGAACTAATCCTATTGCATATAATAATGTCGACTTCCCTGCACCATTCTCCCCAACAAAAATATTTATATTTGGATTACAAATAAAATCAACTCTTTTATAACGTTTAAAATTTTGTAAAATTATCCTAGAAATCATATATATCTCCTAACATCAATTACACTATAAACTACTCAACAAAATTATATCATACTAATGATAAATGGTACTTAATCACCACTATTTAACAACCAATAACTCCTTAAATATAGTTCTTGCTTGCATCTTAAAAAATTTTTGGTATAATTGTTGCATAATAAAGCAACAGGGGTTTTAGATGATGTTTTCTGGTATTCGTCTTAAAGAATGTAGAATTAAAAAACAATATTCTCAATCTGAACTAGCTAATCTATTAAAAATCAATAGAGCTTCATACAACAAGTGGGAGACTGGTAAATCCGTTCCTAATCAAAAGAATCTTGCTACTCTCGCAGGAATATTAGATGTCCCCATTACTTATTTTGAATCAGAATACAATATTGTGAACACCTACCTCCAACTCTCCTCGGAAAATCAAGACAAGGTTGATGAGTATGCAGGTGAATTACTTCAAGCACAGGAGTCACATGATAAGGTTGTTCCACTGTTTGCAGTAGAAGTGTTATCTGATATCTCTCTTTCTGCCGGTCTTGGAAAATCTCTATTTGATGAATACGAGACAGAAACCGTCTATGCTGAGGAAGAACAGTATGGTTATGATATTGCTGCTTGGATTAAAGGAGATTCTATGGAACCCATCTATCTTGATGGTGAAGTAGCCCTTATCCGTGCTAGTGGTTTTGATTATGATGGTGCAGTCTACGCCCTATCCTGGAATGACTCCGTCTATATCAAAAAACTCTATCGAGAAGAAAATGGTTTTAGAATGATATCCCTCAACGATAACTACCCTGATAAATGGATTCCTTATGAAGACAATCCTCGTATCGTAGGACTCGTCGTGAGTCACTTTATGCCAGTTATAGGAGCGTAAACATGTCAGTAAATGTTAAAGAAATGATTTATTTCAGAGATAATCATATCTATTTTACACCCCATCACAAAGAATATGATATTACTGATTATATTCAAGAACTCATGGAACAATTAGAAGCACTTAAAAGAGGTTAAGACTATGGGCTATATCGATTATTCAAAAGAACCTCGGTCAGATATAGCTTTTGTTGACATGAAATCGTTCTATGCTTCAGTTGAATGTGTGGATAGAGGGCTGAATCCACTCCATACCTCTCTCTGTGTCATGAGTCGAGCAGACAACGCTGGAGGGTTAATTTTAGCCTCTTCTCCCATGTTTAAAAAAGTCTTTGGAAAAAATAATGTTGGCCGCGCCTACGATTTGCCCTTTGACATCACTACAAGAAAATTTGACTACTATAATGCCAAACGTCAAGGGCTAGATATATCACCACGCTATGTTTCCTATATTGAACATTGGGCTAAGCGAACGCTTATTGTCCCACCACGTATGGATCGCTATATCGAAAAGAATATTGACATTCAACACATTTTCCAAGATTATGCTGCTCCTGAAGATATTCTCCCCTACTCCATTGATGAAGGATTTATCGATTTAACATCCTCCCTCAATTACTTTGTAAGTGATAAACAGATGAATAGAAAAGCGAAATTAGATGTGGTCTCTGCCAAACTACAACATGACATCTGGAAAAAGACTGGTATCTATTCTACGATTGGTATGAGCAATGCTAACCCATTATTGGCCAAACTAGCTTTAGACAATGAAGCTAAACGAACACCGACTATGAGGGCGAATTGGTCCTACGAAGATGTGGAAACAAAAGTCTGGTCAATTCCTAACCTAACTGATTTTTGGGGAATTGGTTCTAGAACAGAGAAACGCCTCCACAAACTAGGGATTAGCTCTATCAAGGAACTAGCAAATAGCAATCCTGATCTATTAAAAAAAGAATTTGGAAAGGTTGGGGTCCAACTGTGGTTTCATGCCAACGGTGTTGACGAAAGTAATGTTCATCACTCCTATAAACCAAAATCACACGGACTTGGAAACTCTCAGGTGCTACCTCGTGACTATGTAAAGCAGCGTGATATTGAGATTGTTCTTAGCGAAATGGCTGAACAAGTTGCCATCCGAATGAGACGAGAACATCAGAAAGCTACTATTGTTTCCATTTTTGTGACCTATTCTAAAACAGAAATGAAAAAGCCACTCAACGCTCAAATGAAGATAGACCCCACTAATCATACACGACTTCTTACCGATACCGTGTTAACGCTTTTTCGCAAAAAATACACTTCAGGAGCCGTTCGGGGTATTGCGGTCAATTACTCAGGATTTGTTGATGAAAGCTATGCCTTAATCTCATTATTTGATGATGTAGAAGCAACAGAAAAAGAAGAAAACTTACAACGAACCATTGACCATATCAGAGACCAATTCGGTTTTTTAGCGATTCAAAAAGGAACTGCCCTCTTAGACAGTTCCAGGAATATTGCAAGAAGTAAACTAATAGGAGGCCACTCTGCAGGTGGCTTGGAGGGATTGCAATGATTGACCGATCATACTTACCATTTCAATCAGCAAGAGACTATCAAGACGTTAACATGCAAAAGTGGATGGGGTTCTTTTTATCTGAACATACCTCTGCCTTATCAGATGATGATAAGCAAGTCAGCTACCTTTCTGACCTATTGCTGAATCAAAAATTATTGTTACTCAGTCAGAGTTACGCTAATCAATTAACTATACAGGTGACGACTATACAGAAAAATCGATTACAAAACAGTATTGGAACCATTCCAACACTATCAACCAATGAAGTTATTCTAAAAACCAGTGATGGACATGTCACTATCGCTTTAGAAGATATTATATCTATAGCATTAGTTGAGGAGGTCTACCATGAATCAGCTTGAATTCTATAAAAACGAATTGCAGATGGACTACTTCAGCGAAAATTACCGAAAATTTGAAAATGACTTCTATCGCTACTCAGCACTAGATACCCCACTGACTTTTCTAACAGATGATATCATGTTGACAATGGCGAAATCTGCTAAAAACTATTTCAAGCTCAATAAAGAAAACGCCAAAGACAATCGTGATCACTATTTCATCTTTGATGTGGAAGTTTTAAACGATAGTAAATTGACGAAAAAATATGTGTATCAAAAATCCATTTCGAAGTGACAACATAAAAGGAGCAAGTCAGTTCGTTTGATTTGCTCCTTTTTATGTTAAAACACTTATTCAATAGGCGTTTCTATGATAAAATTCGCCTCATTACAGACCAATAACTCTGCACCAAGTGGTTTTAAAATAGTCTCTTCAAAAAAAGCTACACCCAAGTCAGATCTAGTCACTCTATTAGCATTTGTCACTAAAAGATAGTCTGCATGAACATTCTCAATGTATTTGATGGCTTTAGCCATTTCTGATCTATCTTGTATAGGCTGAGTATCACCAATCACTTCACAGTAAATAGCTAACAGTTCTAACTGAAGCTGAGAAGCCCTCTCCACTAATATCTCTTTTTGTTTCTCAATCATATGAGGAACATCAACTGAATATCTAACATACCCTACACACGTTTTCATCCCCACATCTCCTATACTTTGATACTATTATAGCATTCATTCACCGTTTTGACAGCTCAATTACTAAAAATTATTGACAAAACATTTTAAAATTTATTTCGGTTTCTTCGCCTGCTTAAACCGATCTATCCTTTTTTCAAGTTGCTCCGTGTTTAGCTTATTCTTAGCTTCAGTAATGGTCTCATCTAGGGTAGGCTCCTTTGGCACAGCTCCAGGAGTCATTTTTTCTTCACGGATAGTTTGATTTGCTGAATCAAAAACGACATCTAATAATCGGTTGACCTTGTGTAAGTCAGCTTCAGACATTCCTGATAAGCGATGAATGAGATGTTTAAAAATATCTTGATTGTATCTTTGCTTTTTGAATAACCTCATCATTTTTCCTCATAAAAAGCAGTCCACGTGAGAACTGCTCATGCTTACAAGTCATCAATGGCTGCTGAAATGGCTTGTAATTTCTTATTGTGCTTATTCTTATCATCAATCAACTGGTGCAGCTCTTCGATTTTCTTCTGACTTTGTGCAATATCCTCATTGTTTTGAGCCATCACATTAGCTAGATATTGCTTGTAGTCGCTTGTAATAGTTGAGGAGGGCACATCTTTCGGTATTGATTGCTCTTGAGTTTTTGGTCGTGAAACTGATTTCTCCTTAGTTTTTTGTTGCTCCATTTCAAAGGCTGCCGCATAATCAACATCTCCAGCACCCTCTTGGTTTTCCTTATGAAATAATGCTGCAATCTTCGCACGTTCTTCTGATGAAGAAGTTGGTGTTTTATCATCTAGAGGTTGGTCAAAGGTCCAATCTTTTGTCATATGTTATTCCTCATTTCTATTATCTGATAATGTTATTTCTTGTTCATCTTTCCCAAAGGCATGCGTCATCGCTTCATCAAAAGTCCAAGGACTATTTTGTTGGCGTTTAATAAAGGCTTGATACATAGCTGTTTGTAATTGACTGCGATAGCTCTCTAGTTTTTCCGTTTCTTTCGCAACCTTTTCCTCTTGCCTAGCCACTCTTTCGGCTAGGCGTTCAATCACACTCATAGGGCTATCCTCCTTGTCACTTTATAGCTTATAATAACGAACTTGATTTTGTTATCACAGATCTAAAACAAACTCTCGTTTAGGTGGAGGATGATTCTTGATAAGCTGTGTTTGTGCGGAGTGGATTACCTCACCTAGAGAAATTTCTCTCTGTTTCTTCACCACATCATTCCAATCTGTTTTAATTTCAAATTCCTGCAATGGTGGTAAATCTTGTTTTATGGGAAGTCCTTTCCCTGATAATTTCTGACAAAAGTCCCGCCCTGCTTCATCATTATCAACAGCTAATGTTAATAGTTCTGGATGCGTCTGAAAAAAAGTGGTTGTATCTTGTATAGCTTGAAGATAATAAGATAATCTGTGTGGTTTGATGGTGTCTAAGAAAGCTAGCTTCCCTTGTTCCTCTGCGACTAGTCTTAAAGTCTGATAAGCAATCACAGAAAGTTTTAAGCCCTCCATGGAAACCAAACGAACATCTGATAACTGCTTTTGATGGAGTTGATAATAGCTCATCATATCAATCACCGATTCACAAAAGATAAGGCATTTAGGTTTTCCAATATCAAAACTCATTCCCACATGACCATGAGACCCTTTCATGATTTTCTTGAGATACCCTCGGTCATGTCTCTGATTGTTTTTGACAAGACCTTGGAGACTTGCCCCTTCTAGCTGACCATGATGATTGTAACTCTTAAAGACAAGAACAGATTCCTGAAAGGGCTTTGTCTGATAATCAGCTTGTGCTAACAATCCCTGTCTGCAAAAAGTATTGATGGTCTCATCACTTAAGCCACGAATATTATTCAAGTAAGTTCGTGCTTGGTCAAATGGTTCTTCAGTTAGATAATAACGAAAAGGTTGATAAGTCTCTTCTAGCACTTTTACCTGTTCAAAATCTCCAGTTTCAAGATAGGACACGGCTTCTTTGAAAGAAACACCTGCCACTAACTGAACAAAGTCAATCACATCTCCTTGTATGTCTCTTGAAAACCATTTGAAAGTATTGGTATTGGCGAAAATCCGAAAGGAATCATGATCAGGGTGTTCATAGATTTGCCCTGATAAGTGTCTAAAGGAATAGCCTAGACTTTCGGCCACATCTAAGATATCCTTTTGCTTCACTGATTTAATTCTTGTCATCTCATCTCCCTATCAAAAAAGCAGAAGGTAAACTTCTGCTAGTTGGTCTCACGTATTCTACTTCCTTGAATGTTTGGAATAGTAGAGTTAGCACCATCAGAAGCTTCTTTTAAATCCTCAAGTTTCCCATTCCAAATAGTCAACTGATTGACAAGGAGTTTGTCTGACAGTTTGGCGTAAGAGAGTTTAAGAGATTTCGTCTCTGTCTGAGTGCTTTTCTGAGCCTTCTCGCTCATGTCAGATACATAAACAACTTGATATGACACTTCTGCGAGAGCTTCATTGGTCTCCGTATTGATGTAGATATGAGCCGTATCAAAACGGTAATTGAGAATATAATTTTTGTAAACCTGACTAATGGAATCCTCTTGACGTGCTACTTCTTCCTTATAAGCTGAATCCGTCATATAAGGTTTAATACGGTTGTTGTTCTCCCCTAGCTTTTCTTTAGTGTAATATTGAGTGAGAAATTCCTGAACTAGTTTATCAGAGAGAACATTTGCCTTTTTCTTTTGTTTCTCTTTGATCAGTAATTCATGAGCTTCTGACTGGATTTGTTTGTTCGTATGACGACTTGTCACAGAATGAGAGCCAATGGTGTAGCCAATCATTACAATAAAGCTTATGACAGCTAGTCCACCTAGACCCATTAAAAGCCTAACCTTCATTTTATTTAACATGGATATTGTTATCTCCTTTTTTCACAAGATAGCAACATCATAACAAGATTGACTTGGAAAAGTTATCACAAAAATATAGTAAGAATCATTATAATTTATGATATACTAATGATAATAAATAGTTATCGGTAGGAGATTTTATGAGATTAGTAGTCATTTTAAATGCCAACCCAGATCCATCAATTCAAACAAAGATTAGCGAAAATAGAGAATATACTCGTAATGAATTGAAAGATATTCTCCAGGAAAGTTTTTCTAAATTTATTGATGAAATAATATTTTACGATAATTTTGAGAATTTCAAAGAAAGTGTTTTCGCTCACCTAGATGATTTTGTGTTAAATTTTGATTTTGGCTATAAAAGTCGAATTAGAAACATGAATGTCCCAGCATTTTGTGAAAATTATAAAATTAAATATTTTAACCCAGATCCATATGTACAAGTTTTATGTCAAGATAAATTTATGACAGAGAAATTTGCAGAAAATTTTGGTATAAAAGTTCCAAAAAGTTTGTTATTATTTGCTCATTCGTACACTAAAGAAATTCTAACGAATTTTGAATATCCAATTATTATAAAACCAAACTATGAATCAGAATCAATAGGAATCACACAAAACTCTATTGTTGAAAACATAGAACAAGCAGACAGAACACTCCAACAATTAATGAAGGACTTTGATGGTATTCTAGTAGAGGAATATATTGAAGGAAGAGAGGTGGCTATTACTATTTTAGAGAATGAAGAAGAGCTATTTTTTGAAGAAGTTGAACTTATTTTTCCAGAATCTAATGAATTCAAATATCAAGCTTATACTTTAGAAATTAAACAAAAAGTTGATATAGAAATCAAAAAAAGTCGCTATTTAAGCGATAAAGACATTATCAACTTAAAGCAACTTTATAGTAACTTGTCTCCAAATAAATTGGTACGAATAGATGGTAGAATAAAAAATGCAGAATTTTATCTAATAGAAATCAATGCTAACCCCGGGTTATACCCAAAATCTATTGTACCTACAACATTCAACATAAATGGCTATACTTACGATGAAATGATACAAAAACTCTTTACTTATCATTTAAATTAAAGGGTAGTTTCCACGAAGTTTCATACATTAACTTCATTTTATAATCTGTGAAATTTTTGATTTGATTATCAGATAGTTTATTACAGTACATTTCGACCTTTTCAGAATTGTACATTCTATAATAATAATGGCAGAGGTTGTAATAAATTTTATCAATAAATCTTTTAAAACCTGTCTCGTTTAACAAATCTTCTAATTCATACACAAGCATTTGACAATTAATATCTGCTACTTGGTCACTTAGAATATAGTAAACTAGTAAATTATTATAAATTGCTAGTAAATCATATTGATCATATGCAGTTAACTTAGCATTATTGAGCAGTTCTGGGATAGATTCATCAATATCATTATTATGGAATTTAATGGTGGCTTCGTTATGAAGAATCATATGATTATAAATAAGGCTGTCTCCAAAAAAATCTCTGGCTTTATCTAATTGCTCCTCTGCATCATTGATTTTACCATTGACCGCATATAGGTAAGACAGGTAAATAGCATTTAGACCAGAGAATTCTGCATTTTCTAGACTATAAATTCTACCTGAAATTTCCTCAACTTTCCTTAGTCGTTCAGAAAAGCTAAACTCAAATACATTTGAAATTCTAATTAAAAACGGGTAGTACGGATTATCTACTTGCAATTTAATATTTTCAAAGATTGTTTTAGCCTCATCTCTACGTTCTAATTGTATTAAATTCATTAGTTTAATCAATGATAGTTTGAAAAATTGTGAACTTTGTTCACTAAGATTCATAATATTTTCCTGAATGTATTTAATGGATTCAGGAAACAGTTCACAACGGTTTAAAATTAAGGACTTAGCAAATATTATCTCTGCCGTAACTTCTGTTGAAAGATTGATAAACTCCAGTGCTTCATAGTATAAATTTGCATCATAGGCTATTTTAGCTAGCGACAGTGCGAAGAAACTATCTTCCTCGATAAATCTCTGCCTATTTAAATAAAAAATTTCGAAATACTCTTTACGACCTTGTTGTGAATCAAAGTTTAATAAACGTTCCTGTATTTTAGGTAATATTAGTTTAATTTGTAAGAAATATTTCGAACAAATATAATAATCAACAAGAGTATCTAAATAAACAAATTCATTTGTTTGAGATAGCTTTAAGTTAAGAAATCTGATGAGAATTGAGCCAACAAATGTTCTCTCTTTTTTGAAATAGGTTTCTTGGCTAATTATTTCTGATACAGAGTTTGGTAGAAAAGCGAAGTTTTCAACTTGATCTAATAGCCCTTTTTCAAGAAGAAAGTCGATATCTTCTTGGGAAAAAGTTTTATCAGTCTCTAACATAATTTCTTTTAAATCCGTAAGTGATAATTTTCTCTTTGTGTAGAATACAAAAAGTAAGAATACTAATTGAGTTTGAGAAATATTTTCAATAATCTGGTAAATGCTCTGTAATTTAGAAGCCTTATCTTCCTTCAAACGATCAGAAAAATCTTTTAGTATTAAGGAGATTTCCGATAAATCTCCTTTTCTTATAGAATCCTGTAAAGTTGTAAAATTAATTTGTTCAGCTTGTAATGCTAACTGATTTGACAAAAGATTTATGTATAGTTTAATGTGCTCATCGGAGAGTTTTTCTAATTGATATGTCCTCAATATTATGTTGCGACTATTTTTAAAACTATTTTCAACTTTTTTATCTGCACACTCAAAAATGAATAGACTTCCTTCGGATTTTACAATCAATTTATTCAATAAATCGAGTGATTCTTGATCAATTATTGAAGCGTTTGGAAAATTGAAATATAAATTTTCGTGAGCCAGTACATATTTTGCGTATTCAAATAGATTCTCAGTTTGAGCTTTTAAAATAAAAGTTTCGTATTCTCTAGGCTCAGCTATTAAAGAAGGCAAATTTACTTCAGAGGTTATAGATTCTATGCCATTTTCTTTGGATACCATTCCAATAAAAGCCTGACCAAAAAAAGAAGACACTTTTAATAGCAGCTGCAGGGCCTTTGAACTATTAATTTTTTTAGTATAGAATGCTTTAAAATCAAGATACCCATAGAACTGGCTCACTTTATCTAACTCAATTACAAAACGTCTAAATGTAGAAGAGTTTTCAGTATCATCTAAATGAAGAATCTCAATAGGAATTTGTGAAAAGTCTTTTGTAATTTCTTTTATAAACTCCGACTTCCCTATACCTGAATTCGCTCTAATAATATAGACTTGACTTTTACCTGTTTTTAAATGTTGTTTATATTCATTTTTTAATTTATCTAGTTCATCCCTACGATTTATAAATTCCATATTTTTATTTTCCTACCGATAACTATTTATTATCTATATACAAATTAGAAAACATGGTTTATAATACTTTATCAAATCAAAGGAGTTTTTTATGAACCATACTATTCTTAAATGCTATCTTCATTATTGTCACTTTAACAAAAGGCTTAGTCCTCATTCGTTACGTGCTTATGAAACTGACTTAAATCAATTTTTATCTACTAAGAATATCAGTCTTGCTAAATATATTGATTCTTTATCAAAAAATTATAAAAAGACTAGTACTTTAAAACGTAAAATTGCTAGTTTAAAATCTTTTTATCATTATATGGAAGAAGAAAAAATAATTTCAGAAAATCCTTTTCATACGTTAAGGTTTCGATTCCGAGCAGAACAAACACTACCTAAAACCATTCCTTTACATGATCTAAAATCTATTTATAACTACTTTCAAAACAAATATAAAAATAAAAAGAGTAACTTCCAAATGGAAAAAACTCTTCGAAATTTACTAATTGTCGAACTCTTAATATCTACAGGATTACGTATTTCAGAATTATGCAATCTCAAATTATCGAATCTACATCTACAAAATAGAACATTAACAATCATCGGCAAAGGGAGAAAAGAGCGAATTATTTACATTGGAAACGAACATACTATCTCTCTCATCTCTACATACATAGATAATTTTCATAAAAATCAATCAATCTACTTATTCTTTGGACAAAATAAAAAGGAAGCTTTACAGGAACAGAGCGTTCGTTTCATGCTTAAAATTGCATCCCAAAAATTAAAATTAAATAGAACTATTACACCACATATGTTTAGGCATACTTTCGCAACCATGCTTTTAGACAATAATGTTGATATTAGGCAAATTCAACATATACTTGGTCATAGTTCTATTACCGTCACTCAAATCTATACTCATGTATCACAAACTAAACAACAAGAAATTTTAACTTCTCATAATCCTATTAATTCAGTTCTTTAAATAAAATAGTCAATTCTACTACTGTTGTGAATTGACTATTTTTTATCCTACTCTTTTACAGATAGAGGAGTCATATGAAATTTTATTTCCTACAACTTTGTCTACCGTCTGATATTTTAATAAATACAACATTTCGGTAAATTAAGAGCTTCGAAATTTTAAAATTCAAAAACAAATATTTTGACAGTATTCAATTCGTAATGATAAAATAACCAAAAATAAAAGCGATTTCAACTTTGATTCCTTTACTGCGGAGATAAATATGAGTTATTTTTCTAAAAACAAAGATTTTGTGCTACTTATGGGAGGACAAATCTGTTCAACATTTGCAGATTTGCTGTTTAATGTTTCGATTATTTTATTTATCTATTCTAAGAGTAGTTCAATAGCTAGCACAACTTTTGCCATTGTGTTATCAACTTTATCAAAAATGTTAGGCAGCTTCTTTGTAACTCATTTTTTAGATAAAATAAAAAGTAAAAAAATAATAATTATAAGCTGGATGTTCAAATTATTATTTGTAATGATTAGTCAATTTTTAATTAGAAATACTTTATATGTCTATATTTTCTTGTCGGCATATAGCTTCATGTCCTCAATAGCTAGTCCGGCAATTGGAACTTTATTATCCCACCTTAGCAAAGGGGCAGAATTGATTAGGCAAAACAGTATTTACAATCTTAGTTTGCAACTAATTCAAACTGCTGCTTGGGGGATTAGTATACCAATTATAAATTTTGTAGGCACTAGTAAAATATTGATGACTATTATAGTTTTCTATTGTCTTTCTATAGGCTTTATGTATTATATTCAAAGAGATTTAAGTGTGGAAAACTATAAAGCTGATAATAAAACGTTTTGGACAAGATTTCATGATGGTGTTCAGGCTCTTAGAGAGAATGAAATAGTTCGAAATATAACATTTATGGATTTGACCGAAACCGCTGCTAATATTATTTGGACTCAAAGTTTTATGTTGGCTTTCACAACTAAGATGTTACATAGTGAATCTGAATGGCTTGGATATCAAACTTCTTTTTATTTCATTGGCTCCATTGTTGGAGGAAGTGCCGTACTTCTTTTATTGCGAACTTTTAGTCAGAATGCAGGAAAAGTTATTATTGTTTCTTCGCTTACTGTCGCAATTGCTTCACTTATTTATACTTTTAATACTTCTCCAATTTTAGCTTTGTTAATCAATTTTGTTATTGGATTTCCATACCAAATAAGGGATGTTATGCAGCAATCTTTAATCCAAGAGAAAGCAGATAATAAAACAATTGGACGTGTATTAGCCATTAGAGATATTAGTATATCATTAATCTATATAATTTCTTTGATTATCGGGGGAATTATTGGTGAGTTGTTTGGTATCCGTTTAGTTTATTTTATGGCATCACTCATTTATATTATAGTTTCCTTTATTATTGCTAACAACGATAATGTAAGAAATTATAGTATGTGATATATTATATAATTTTATATGATTGAAGGGGTTTTTTTGCCTTGGAAGAAAAAATATTTCTTATCATTGTATTTATTTTTTAGAAAACAGAGAAGATTATTATGGCAAAAATTGAAGATATACTCCAAAGTTTAAGAAATCATTTTGATAGTAAACAGAGAAAAATTGATATGTCTATGTAAAACTTATGAGAAGTATAGAATACTCTCCATTAGAGATTCTGATAATTGCATTTCTTTGCTGAATAATTTATAAAGTAGTAAGGTGGTTTCCTAGTAGGAAATCATTTTTTAGTAAGATAGATTACATATCTAAACCATAATATTAAGGAATCTACGTTATTGAATCGAAAATTCATACATTTTTATTGTTTATTTTTTAAATCTCAATAATAAATTCAGTTAGATGCACCTTATTAAAGACATTTTTTAAATAATTTCTTTTATTCTGGACTTTCCTATTGATTTAATTACAAGAAAAAGCAGTAAAGTTATGTTAAACATTACAAAGACTCCTGTAAAACTCCATACCCCATTTATTTGAAAATCCTCAATATAAAGATTTGTTTCAGTAAATAAGAGATAAATTCCATAAATTTCTACCAAAAGCACTGTTCCTATTATTCCCAGTAGAAAAAGAACACTCGCAATTTTAAAAATTTGAAATAGAATGGCTAACATTAGTCCAACAAAGATTAAAAAGAACACTAGTTCTAAAATAGTATCAAACATTTCCATATCCTCTTTCAAATAAACCACGATAATAAACAGCTTGCTCTATATCGAATTCTTCTAATTCCTTAACTAATTTTAAATAGTCATACTTTGATGCTTCATTAAGACTTTGCAAATCATATTCATGGTTTATTATAATCAATTCTAATTGACCTGTTAACTCTCGTTTTGAAAAGCTATAATCAAGGGTTTCATCTTCATACTGTTCCTTTAGAGTTTGGTAATTTGCTCTATCTTCAGGGCATGCAAATCCTTGAGCCAACCATTCTTCTAGTTGGTATCGTAAATCTTCTATATTTTGAGTCATCGCGTGTTCTCCTTTAGTAATTTCTTAACTTCATTTTACCGCGTTCAAAAATTTTTGTCAGCTTTTTCAAAAATTATATATCCCAGGCTTTTTTTAATCTTTTCATGCAATCAGGTATATCCTCTAATTCTATTTTACTAAATCCTAAAAACAAATGTTCATGTGGACACTCTGCCTCGTCCTGCCAAAATTGCATCGTATCATAAACTTTAACACCCTCATCAAGTGCACGTTTTATCATTTCAGACTGATTAATTTTAGTTGGAAAATTTACCAAAAAGTATTGTCCACTAACATTATGAGAAACCTTAATAGGTATTTGAAAACTATCAAATCCATCCTGAAATGCCTCGTATCGTTTTTTAAAAATGTGATTCATCTTTCTGACCAATCGATCATAATCGCCACTACTCAATACGTTAGCGAGTGCAATCTGATTAATAAGATTTACAGTACTATTATGCAACTTGAATTTTTCTAAAAAGCCATCAGTAAATTGTTCAGGCAAAACGATATAACTCATTCTAAATGATGGTGATAAAATCTTTGAGAAAGTTCCTAAATAAATAACGCGATCAGGGTAATCTTTTGATTTTAATGCAGGAACAGGTTTTTCATAATAACGTAATTCGCTATCGTAGTCATCTTCAATGATAAACGAATCGTTATGTTCGGAAAATTCTAACAGCTTTTGTCGCCTAGAAATTGGCATAATCATCCCCAAGGGAAATTGGTGTGAAGGTGTCGTATAAATTATATCAATATTGGCTACATTAGAAAGGTTACCGATATCTAGTCCTTTATCATCAACCTTTTCTGTAATAATGTTACAAGAATTCTTTATAAAAATTTCTCTTGCTTTTGGATAACTTGGCTCCTCCATTAGTACGTTTTTACTTTTTCCTAAAAATTGACATAAGTAATCTAAAGATTGTTGTAAGCCACTTGTGATAATAATCTGTCTAGGGTGACAAACAACTCCTCTTATTCGCTTTAAATAACGACAGATTTCCTTTCTTAAAGCTACATCTCCCTGAAAAGGTTGTAGACTAGATAATTTTTCTGACAATTCAAGTTGATCAATTGCGGTTAGATAATGCTTCTTCCACACTTTTTTAGGAAAGAGATTACTTGTATGGCTACTGTTAGTAAGATCATAAACGACATCTTCTTGAGTCAGTATCTCCTCATCCTTATAACTTTCATCAAATGTACACTTCTCTTTTCCAGAATGGAGCATTTTGGGAAGTTTTAAAACATAAAATCCTGAATTTTTTCGACTTTCAATATATCCTTCAAGTGTTAATTGAAGATAGGCTCTATCAACAGTATTCCTACTAACTTCTAACATTTTAGCTAATGTTCTTGCTCCTAAGATTCTTTCATTAGGTGATAAATAACCATTTATAATATCTAACTTGATTTGATTATAAATCTGTTCATATAATGGACGCTGTCCCTCACCTTTTTTTAGGTTAATCATGTCTCCTCCATAGTGGCACCTAAAAATTTTCTGATATTGGTACTTTTTATTATACCACTTATCTATTAAAATTTTTAAAAAAGAGGTTATTAGAGACTGTTGTTTGTTCCACGCACTCTTTGCCTTGTATCCTTACATAAAATAAAACATCTAGATGTTATCATGCTCATTACCAATTAAACAAAGATCTGTGATTATAACTTCCTTTAAATCGTCAAAGTGATTGTAAAATCTACTAATCCACAAAGATAAACTAAGTATAAAACAAATCTAAAAAATAATTAAAGAAAGGGTTTATACTGGTGAGAGTTACCCGCTAGTATACATATAAGGTTAAACAATCATCTCTATTCTTAAATCTATAGGAAACACACCCCTAATAAAATCAAAAAAATTCATTTGATGATAATTTTCCTCAGATTTATTTGAAAATAGTCTAAGTGATGTCCAATATTTATCTAAGAATAATACTCTCAAATCATCCATGTTAAATGCTAATAGAATAACTGTAGAAAATAATGATTTTCTTTCATTACTTAAACTACATTTTCTAAAACATAATCATATCATTAGCGAAACAATTATATATGTACAATAAAATAAAAGGAGTTTTTTTATAATATGAAGCCTAATCGTTCAAACTCAACCATCCATATATTTCTAACTTTTGTTGCTATCTGTTTTCTAGCAACAGGAGGAATATTCGTTAAATTAAGCTCTTTACCACCTATAAATACTGGCTTTTACCGAGTACTTTTTTCTATTCCCATGTTACTCCCTCTTATCAAAAAAGAAGACATCCAATTAAGTAAAAAACAAATTTTAACTATTGTGCTGGCTGGTGCTTTTCTAGCTGGAGACTTAACACTATGGAATATTTCTTTCTCATATACAAGTGTCGCAAATGCAAATTTACTTGCCAATTTAACCCCCTTTACAGTAATTCCTTTTAGCTACTTTTTCTTTAAAGAAAAAATGACTAAGCGTTTTTTTCTAGGAAGCATCATTACCTTTTTAGGTGTTATAATTTTAACGGAAAATAGATTAACCCTAACATCAGATAGATTATTAGGGGATCTTCTAAGTATCATAACTTCTGCTTTCTACGCTATGTTTATGCTGACTGTTTACAAACTTAGAAATTATATCAAAAGCAATGTTATTATGTTCATTAGTGCTTTTGGAAGTTTACTAATTCTAGGAATTGTTATCTTTTTTACAGAAGGTTTTCATATTCCACATAACTTTTCTGAACTTTGTCCACTATTGGCACTTGCACTCATTTCTCAAATTATTGGTCAAGGACTATTAGCTTTTTGCCTTGGAAAGGTAAATGCCAGTCTCTTATCACTAATTACATTATCTCAGCCAGTTATAGCCGCTATCTATGCATGGATTGCATTCCAAGAAAGTTTAGACACACAATCAATGATTGCGATTTTGATTACTTTAGCCGGAGTTTATTTAGCTAAGACACAAACTAAACAATAAAATAAGTGGAAAAGCAAGTAATTTCTTATGCTTGCTTTTTATGACAACTATTTCACTCCATTTCTTAAACATCAAGCAATATTTGTTGGTCTTTTTGAATCTGGGTATCCTCATTAAATTTTGTCAAAGCTGCATCAATAACTTCAATCTCTGCTTCTTGTTCCACTAATGGGGCAAGGAGGTCATATTTTGCCTTGACCAACTGATAATCCTCTTCCTTTGGAAAGACTTTCTCAACTTCAACTTTCGCTACTTGTAGCTTATCTTTCAAGTCCTTTACTAGCTCTTCTGTCTTTTCTTGGTCATCCATAATATGATCAATTGCATTACTAATCCGTTGAACGGTTCCCACGTCTGATTTCAAATCAAGGGCGACTGTATATTGGTTATCACCTACAATCATTAAAGATACGGTCTCTGGCAAGGGCTCACTAGGACCTCGTGTTGCCATTTTTAAATCAAATCCTCTAAAGTATGCAAGTGTTCTGACTTCCTTGGTCTCTGAGCGGTTATAGGTAATAAGTTTACGCAGATAATCCCCTGCTTCAGTACGATTATCCATTACTTGATTGTCAAACTGAATGACAAAGTCCAAGTGTTTGGTGGCAAGGGATTGAGCAATATCTTCATCATATTGCTTCAATCGTTTTTCCATGATAGGGAGGTGCTTCTCGCAATAGGAAACGGTATGGCGGTATTCATCTTTGGAGCGGTTAAAGGCTCGTTTTTGATTTTCTAACACTGTCAATTCATTTTCCAATTCCATTTTGAGTTTGAGATAGGGATTCCCAGTAGCTAAAGCCTTAAAATCAGAAGCCGTCATGGTTTGTTCGTCTATATCTTCTGCTGCTCGAATAGGTTCTTTAGATGTCATAATTTGTTTAATATAACGCAACTTATTTTCCTGTGTTGCCCACAAATAATTATCAAAAGAACCTTTCGTAATATAATGATAAATCTCTACATTTTGGTGCAGATTACCTTGTCTAATCAAACGTCCATTGCGTTGCTGGATGTCAGAGGGACGCCAAGGAACATCCAAATGGTGGACAGCTTTCATTCGTGATTGTACGTTTAGACCTGTTCCGCCTTTTTCCGTCGAAGCCATGAGAATCCGTACTTCTCCGCTATTGACCTTTCTAGACAGTGAGTTTTTCTTTTCATCAGTATTGGCGTCATGGACAAAGGCAATTTCTTCTTTTGGAATCCCTCGATCCACAAGCAGGTCTTTGAGTTCATTATAAACATCAAAACCTTCTTCTTTATTTCTAGGTGTTCCAATATCGGAGAAAATCATCTGAGTGGCTTTGTCTCTAGCTCCTTCACGGTAAATCCGCTCGACATTATCGACCACTTGAAGGATTTTCTGATTGTCCGATAAGGTATAAGCAGGGTCAATCAACCGCATATCAATGGCTAATTTTCTGGCTTCCCCAGTGATCTTAAGCATGTTATCTCTACTTGGATCAACGCTACCTGATTTGATAGCATCAGAACGTTCTACCAACTCTTCCAAATAGTATTTCTGAGCTTGCGTTAACTCGCTTTCCACCGCAATTATCTTAGCTTCTGGTACAGGTAAATCCAACATATCAGAAGTTTGAATATCGGCAGTTTCCTTGTAAATTCGCATGAGTTCAGGCAGGTTGACAAATTTCTTGAACCGTTTCTTAGGCTGGTACTTATCTCCTGTTGGGGCTAACTCCATAGAGTTCTCGATATTTCCGAAAGCTCCGACCCATGAGTCAAAATTGGATACCTGATAACGTTCTAAGACATCTGGCTGAATGTAATTCATCATGGTGTAAAGTTCACTAATGGAGTTGGATACAGGTGTTCCTGTCGCAAAAACGACATTTCTATCTCCATGCTCTGCCTGAACCTGTCTCACCTTCATCTCCATATCCACATTCTTCTTAGAAGTGGTATTGGTGATTCCTGCGACATTGCCAAGTCCAGTAATCGGTCTAATATTTTTGAAATGGTGAGCCTCGTCCACAAAGAGGAAATCAATACCTAGATTTTCAAATTCAATAAAGGTATCTCGCTCCAGTTTTTGGAGTTCTTCCAATTGATGTTCCAAACCCTTGATGGAGCGCTCTGCTTCTTTAACCGTATAGTCGCTATCACTTCCTTGTTTGATTTCTCGGAGTTGCTCCAGCTTATCATGAATATAAGTGACCTGTTTCTCACGACTCATCGGTATTTTTTCAAACTGGGAATCCCCAATGACAATAGCATCGTAGTCCCCTGTGATAATACGAGAGACAAACTGCTTGCGTTTGGCTTTGGCAAAGTCTTTCTTGGTCGTCACATAGACCCTTTTCGTTGGAAAGAACTTCATGATTTCTTGACCAAACTGAGCGGTCAAACTAGAAGGAACCACATAGAGAGGTTTATGCACCATACCAAGTTCTTTCAGTTTAAAGCCTGCTCCCAGCATGGTTAAGGTCTTTCCAGATCCTACTTCATGGGCTAGTAGAGCACGTTTTTCTTCCACAATCCGTTGAATAGCATTCTTTTGGTGAGGGCGTAAGGAAATATTCTGGGCAAGCCCATCGATGGCTAAATGACTGCCATCATAGACCTTGGACACTGTTCGATTATAGAGGCTGTTATAGGTGTCTTCAATCATCTGCTGCACTTCTGGGTACCTTGCCACAAAGTCTTGAAACAACTCTTGAATTTGGGTTTCCTTGGCACGAAGAACTGTTGTTTTCTCCACATCTGTCACATTCTTTTTCTTGTCTCCTTCGACAATTTGTTTTGTGATGGTCGGTTGATTGGAATTCAGGAGGTTTTCTAAGATTTTTCGGCCACTATCATAACGAGAACCTGAAACACCCAGACTTCTATCCGTTGCCGTAGAGTAGGTATAGGCAAACTTAGACTGGTAGGAAATTGTTCCATCAAGGGGACTAATTTCAAGGACTGTCGCTACTTCTTGGTCAGAAAGCTCATAAGTTTTCCCCATAAAGGTTTCTTGGGCAAATTTCCCATAGACCGCCAGTGGAATCCAGCGTGAACCGATCCGATAATCAATATCTGCCAAAGTAATGCGTGCTGGTTTGACCGCTTCTAAAAGTCTTGCATAGTGCGTCCAGTCAAAATCGCGATTGTCTTGTTTAATGAATAGGTCCACCACTTCTAACTTGGTGATGACATCACCTGACAGAAAGTCTTGGCGAGAAACATAGGTCAGCTCCCCATTCAAATACTTCTCAGGATCAGGCATAATGAGGTCTCCTAGCTCCTCAATCAAGGTCATCTTAGAATCCACCTGATAAATGGACATCATATAAGCGACATCAACACCACGACCGTCAGCCAAGCTAGAATTTAAGGCATCAAGGGCTGTATGGACTGCTTTAACCTCTTTTTCAGGACGCACTAGAGCCTTCTCAAAGGCAAGGGATTTAGTATAGATAACAGACTTTCCACTTGGATCCAGACTTTCATCTTCCAAACTAGCAAGAAGCGAATACTTATCATCACTATCAAAAAGATTGCGGTTCACAGCACTATTCAAATACCCATAGCGTTTGACAAAGCTATCATAGGTACGATTGAGTTTGCCTAACAAGTGGTTAAAGGTCTCCTTATCGTAGTCATAATAGCGTTGAATGGCAATAACTTCTTGGTAGGCATTGCGAATATCGACCATTCCTTTGATTCGTGCCACTTCTTTATCAGACAAAGGAGCTTCATAGAAAACTGTCTTTTTATAATATCCTTTAAACTGCCCATATTTTGCTGCATCATCGGTCACATAAACATCTAGAGCAGTGCTATCAGTCACCTCTAAGCTATTAAATCTATCAATCTGTTTTTGAGAATGCTTGGTGTCCCATGCTTTGAAGTTGCCATCTTCATCGACATAATAGCTGATTTCTTCCATCTTGGTCCCCACTCGAATACCTTTGTTATCTCGATAGTAAACCGTAGAATCCTGATAGCCAAAACTGTATTGACCAAGATTCTCTCTCATTTCAGGTGGAATGGAGGTATCAATGATTTGTTTGGTCAGCACATTTGGGTTAATAATGATTTCATTTCTATCAATCACTCTTGCGGCCTTTATCTGGTTCAGAGCAATTTGAACACTTGCAATTAAGTTATCCGTTTTTCCCTTAACAGAAAGCGTGCCACCGTTAAAGTTTCTGACTTCATAGGTTCCTAAAACTTGGCTATTGTATTCGCCATCAAAGTAAGGATTGAGCCAAATACGACTATCCTTGTCATAACGAATGGAACCTGAAAAAGCTAAGTCATCCGCCAAATATCCCTTGTCCAAATGTTTCTGGAAGAACAACATATCCGTTGTGACAGTGGTTCCGGCAATGACCTTAAAAACAGTATCCGGTAAACGCACCCCACCAAGAAAATCAGTCGTATCCCGAATATCTTGAAGAATATTCTCCGTCCGTTTATCCATTGTTCCTGTAGAGGAGATAATGGTCACTTGCCCACCATCATGCACCAAATCAAGCGACTTCTTCATAAAGTAGTCATGAATCATGTAAGGCTTATCGTACCTGTTATCCGCAATTCGTATATTGGCAAACGGTACATTTGAAATTACCAAATCAAAGCTATTATCATTAAAATCAACTGTCTCAAAGCCTTTGACTTCAATATACGCATTTGGATGAAGGTGTTTGGCAATAGCTCCTGTAATGGTATCTAACTCCACACCGTATAACTCACTTTTTTCTCTCAAATGTTTGGGCATAGCCGCAAAGAAATTCCCTGTTCCCATGGAAGGATCTAGGATTTTACCACCTGTAAAGCCATCTCTTTCCAACTTATCCCACATCTGACGGATAAGGGCAGGGTCTGTGTAATAGGCAGTCAGAGAGGACTGTTTCATATCTGAGTACTCTTTATCTGTGACTAAGTTCTTGAGCTCGTTCCGTTCCTTAGAAAATTTTGGATTATAGTCATCAAAAAAATCATTGGCGAGTCCACCCCAGCCCACATACTTTGCCAAAAGTTCTTGTTCACTTGGTGTTGCTTGTCGGCGTTCTGCTTCAAGAGTTTTAACCAAACGAATAGCAGCTATGTTTGTCTCAACCTTGTCTCTAGCTGTCTTAGGGTAAAACTCTGTCAGATCTTCTGGAAAGTGAAAATCAACAGCAGGAATGGTTTCAACGACATCAGCTACCTCTGAATCAGTCTCCATCTCAATACTTTCTGGTACTTTCTCTTCTATTGCATTGACTGGTTGTGCTGTCATCATCACTTGAAAAACTGGCTCTTTTTGTTCTTCCAGATCCATAAAGGAAAAGAGGTCTAATTCCTGACTGGTTTGCTCCATCTCTTCTTTGTCTTCGACAGAAGGAACATGGAGAGCCTGGGTGATGTCGTCTAGTGTCTGGAAGAAAAGGACTGGATTTTGTTCAATGAGATAGGAGAAATCATTTTGTAATTCAATCCGAATCAGGTCATTAACTCCTGACTCTTCTATGGCTATCACCTTAAAGTCTTGTCCCTTATAAGTTACCATAGAGTCAAGGGGAAAACGTTCAAGAGCTTCTTGTATGATAGGATTGTTGGGGGTTGGCTGAGGAATGGACATGTCAGCCTCAGTTTGAATAAAGGTGTCCCTCCAGTCTTTAAAGACAAGGTTTGGAGTTTCCTGTTTTTCTGCTTCAAAAGTTCTAGCTTCTTCCAAAGATAAGTCTTCGTGTAAAAAGCCATAAGCAACTGGTCTTAAATCTTCCAAATCCAGCTGACTGGTCAAGAAAAATTCAACCTTTTCATGGCTAAGTCTCATCTGAAGCAATTCTGTCGCAAGGGCTAGTTGAGTCACTGTTGCTTTTGAATAGCCTCCCAACAAAGCAAGATCTGTATTTTTCAAACGAAAACGTCCTGCTGCATCTAGCAAAATCCCACGTTGATTCTCATCAAAGCTCGTCAAGTCTATCCCTAAACTGGTGAGCTTTTCCGTATTCTCTGTTAAAATTGTTTGCCCAATCTCACCTAAAAGAGCTTCTTCTTGTATCGTTAAAGGACGCTGAAGTTTATAAACTGTCCCATCTGCTTCCAAATACGTCAGAAGCGTGTCACCTTCATAGATTGGGGTCATTTCCATCTCATGATCAAAATCCCCACGTCTAAGGTTCGGAAGTTTAGGGAGGTCGTTTCGTACCTGGTCAAAATGGCTCAGTATCTCAAATTTCTGAGTCAGATTCAATTGCTCATAAGCTGGTAAGTGTTCTGTTTGACCCGTTCGAAAATCCAGTTGTGACAGGTCTTCGTCAAGACTTGCAATCATGATAAAGCCTTCTTCTCGAAAAGCAATCTCTTGAGGTGGTTCTGGTCCTATGATTTCTTTCTCTTCTTCAATAGCTTTTGGTTTCACTGCCTCTGCTTCTGGTTCATAGCTCAAAAGAAACTGTTCAATATCACGGCTAATACGGTCAGACAGGTTATTAGCCACACGGTACACATTGACTAAGTTTGCGGCTCTGCTTTTTTCCAACAGAGAGGATACTGAAATGGACTGATAAGCTCCTTCTTGGTCTAAGAGTTGAAAGCGAGTCGCCAGGTTAAAGAGGGCAACCTCAATCACTAAGGCTTTCTCATTGGTTGATAATTGGGGTAACTTATTTAGTCCAGCCTGACCAAATGTTTGCGTATAGGTGAGTAAGTCATGAGCTGCTTCAAATGGACTAGCTGCCACAAAGGCAGAGACATCCGTCTCAAACTGAACCACTTGAACAAGTGGTTTGACCTCTCCCCTATGGGTCATAAAGTGTTGGATCAGACTGTCCCAGTCCTCATCAAAATGGGCTGCCTGATAACGTAAAAAAGATTCTAAAAGGCTGGGGTCACGTGGCAATCTTGCCCGCAACATCTCTAGTAAGTGTTCTTGATTCATGCTTCCCTCCAATCAAAAATGAGCTGAGAGGTATTCTCAGCCCACTGCTTTAATCTAGGACCAAGGCTCTTTGGTCTTTTTCTTGTGGCAACTTATCCATTAAAGTCGTCACATACTGTTGTAAGAAATCACTTTTCTGGTCCAATAAGTCTTTCTGTAAAGCCATGTAGGTCACATCTCCAAAATAATCTTGGCTGGTTAAGGTTAAATCTTTTTGGAGAATGTCCTGCAAGGTCTCTAAGGTGAGAGACGAATAATCATCCTCATCCAAAACCTCATACCGAGCAAGGGTGTCCGAAATGTTGTTGGACGCTATCACTTCCATGATGAAACTAGCTCCCTCCCCTGTTCGATAGAGTTTCTCCAACAAATCGGTCAGCTCTTCTTGAAGCTGTTCCTGATAGCCTTCTGCCTTTAGGCGTAAATCATCACTAACCAAAAGCAAGTCATCTATTGCCATAAAGTCACGATAGAGGGTATCAAGTAGTGACATATTATCAACACTTAACTCCATGGCTAGAAAGGCTTTAACCATATCTTCATAGTTTTCTCGTGCCATCTCTGAAAATGTCTTAGAAATGGTTTCATAGTTCCAAGTCATAACTTCTCTCCTTACGCTGATGTTGAGTTGGCCATAAACCTTGTTGTACTTCTTCAAGATCCGTTAGCCCATCACTATCCGTGTCACTGCTCAAGGGATTGGTTCCTAGATCTAGTTCCACAGCGTCCGTTAAGCCATCCTGGTCAGAATCCGTATTGTAAATCGTTTTAGGTTCCATCTAGTTGTCCTCCATTTTCCGCTTTGAAAAGCCATAAGCTAAGCCTAAAAGAAGCCCTCCACCAACAAGCGCCAAGAGAGACTGACTCTCCCCTGTATTTGGGAGAATACTATCAAGAACTGGTGGCTCAGGAGTCTCAACTGGTGGTTGTGATGGTGTTGGCTGATTTGGAGTTGGTGGTTCTGGTTCAGGGGTGTGCGTCTTAACGGTGTTTGAACTGATGGTATAACCATTAACAGTATGAAGCACTGTATTTTCCACCTCACCTGAAGTGATTCGTGTCATCTGCAAGTAAACATCTGCTTGAAATTCAGATTTTTCTGCGAGACTTTCTAAAAAATCTTTATCAAAGCGAATGGTGACTGTGCCTTTTGAAGTATCCACCTCTTGTAGCGTGTACTTGGTCACTTCTGTACCTTTTGGTAGAACACTTCCATCTTTTAGGGTGACATCCACAAAAGTATAAGCCTTGTAGACACCATTATAGGCATCGTGACTTTCATCGTAATCATCGTTAAAACGATAGTCAATGAGCGGTGTCGCACGATTAGCTGGAATGCGTGCCCCTACTAAGCGATAGTTAAAGACCTGATTCATAGCAAGACTTTTGCCATCAAGGCTCTTCTCCTTTTGAGACAAATCAACCACCACATCTTTTTGTGGGTCTAGTTTTGGAACATTATTGACCACGGTTTCTGTCACATAGGCCATGCCAAAGTCAATCTGATAAGCCGTATTTTCATACTTGCCACCAGTCTTTGTCAGCTCATTCTTAATGGTCATCGGCAGTGTCACCACTAAGATTTGACCTGTTTTAACATAAGTCTCGTAAAAGGCTTTTGAATCATCGGCACTTAAGACTTGAATGGCTCCTTTGGGTGTAAACTGGCGTTTGGCCATAGCTTCTTGAATGACTTTGGGTGCTTCTGATAGGCTGGCGTAGGTTTTAACAGAGACACCTTTGACAAGATTGCCTGACTTATCCATGATGTGAACACCATCTGGATTTAAGGCCAGAGCTTCTTCGGGATAGTCATCTACCATGTAGAAACCTTTAGCAAGGGTATCATCTGTCACTACCAAGTCCTTGTACTGACTGTAATCCAGAACCATTTTATAGTAATTGATGGTATTAGGAAGAATGGTCTTGCCATCAATTGTGCTACCTGCTTTATTAGTATTAGACTTGTGTGGGGTAACTTTGGGTACATAATTAGTCACCGTGTTGGTCTTATAGGCTTGCCCAAAGTCCACTTGATAAGCCACATTATCATAAGACTTCCCTGAATGAAGCATGGATTCACGAACGGTCATAGGCAGTGTAATAGTAATGTTTTGTCCCTTAGTCACATAAGTATCATAAAAGACTTGAGGGTCTTCTGCCATAAAGACTTGGAAGGCTCCTTTAGGCTCAATCTTTCGTTTAGAAAGGGCTGCTTGTAGGTTTTTAGGCGCTTCTGATAAGCTAGAATAAGTTTTCACCGTAACACCTGATACTGCTTTACCATCAGATGTGGTTAGCTGAATCGCTGTTTCATCTGGTAATAGGGCTTCTTCGGGATAATCATCCACAAAGTAAAATCCTTGTGCAATTTGAGCCCTATCTGCTTTAATGCCTCGGTATTGGTCCAAGTCCCATGACAGCGTATAATGGTTTTGAGTTCCCACAAGCATAGGCTTCCCATTGATGTCCACCTTATCCTTATTCAGGTTTTGTTTCTTAGGCTCTGGAGAAACGAGGGTATTGGTCACTTCCTCGGTTTCGTAGCCATTTCCAAAATCGACTTGATAAGCCTTATTCTTGTAGTTAACGGTCTGACCGTAGAGACTATCCTTGACCATCATTTTGGTTAGCAGTTCCAATGAAGTTCCTGTTTGGACATACTGATCATAAAAAGCTTGATTATCGTGAGGCATGAAAACTTGAAAGGCCCCTTTTGGTGTAATCTTGGCACGAGCCAGTTTGTCTTGAAGGTCTTTAGGAGCATCCTTTATAGAAGCGTAAGCTTTGACAGAAATTCCTGATACAGACTTGCCATCACGAGTGGTGATGACTGTTCCCTGATCCACTAAATCCAGCACATCTTCAGGGTAGTCGTCCACAAAGAAGAAGCCACGTGCAATGGTCTCTTTAGAAGAACTATCTCCCTTGTATTGGTCTAAATCCCAAGTCAAACGGTAGTGATTGGTTGTTCCTAAAGTAACCACGGTATCGTTAATGACGACACCGTCCTCATTTTCATTGCGTTTCTGAGGCACAATGTGGCTGGTCGTATCTCCATCACCTGGTGTCCGAATGGTTACAACATTTGAAGTGACGGTATAAGCATTTGGTGTTCCCTTGTTCATCAGGAGCTTATAGCTGTTGGAATAAGTGGCCCCATCATTTTGAACAGTCCCATAAAGTTTTGGGGCGGTCAGTTGATAAACCTTGGTTAAGTCTTTATTAACCTCCTGCAACAGGTTTCCCTTGGCAGTCAAGGTCACAAAGTTCTTTTCCTGATCGAAGGTCACCTCATAGTTTCCGTTCTCCACTTGTGTTTTTTCCTTATCGAGCACATACCCTGCTGGCAGGTAGTCTTCGAAAGTAAGGCTTGTTGTTTTGGGGCGATTTGGGGACAAAGCGTCTACTGTCAGTGGGTAAATAACCGTTGAAGCCTTTGCGACTGTTTTGCCATGAAGATTAGTTTGGTCTGTATTCACCACTTTTTTCATAATTTCGGGCGTTGTTGTCAGACGGTAGTCATGGTAGTGAACCATTGGCACTTGTGGTGCTTTGGGCAAGGGTTTTGAAGTAGGAATTTTCGGCAAAGTGACCTTTGTTAAGGTCAAGCTAGGTTGTGTCACTTTCTCTAGTGGTTTCTCTTTAAAAGTCACATGTGGCTCAGGTGTAAACGTCTTTGGTGTGAAAGTTTTTGGCACCACCTTAATCGGATCAGGTACGGGATCCAGTTTTGGGGTCACATATGGTTTAGGACTATACGGTTTAACAGTCCGTGCGACGGGCAAAGTATTTAAAGCAAACCAATAGGTCTTTCCACCCACCTGCATCGGCATGTCTCCCTGCCCAAAAGTCACTGTATAGGTATTCCCTGATGTGACGGTTGAGACAATTGCACCTTTATAGGCATAGCGACTAGAAGTCGTATCCCATTCCTCTGACAACTTCAAATCACTGGTACGGTTTGAACCTAGTGAACGAGCCAAGCCTTCATTTGTCACTTGAATCGTTGAGCCACTGATAGGCACAAATTTACCAGACGAATCCTTTACATATTCCAGACCGATATCATTATGATTCAGTGAGGAGTGGGTAAAGACACCTGGTTTTTCCTTAGTGAAAGCTACTTGCGTTCCATCTTCCAAAAAATACTTGGCTTTGACACGGAACTCCATCTTATCGGTTCGCCAATTCCCTGTTCCATCGTTTCGGTAAGCAATAAAACCTTCTGTTGGATCGTTTGGTACGACTAACTGCACTGCATTGGTGCCCGTTGGCGAAACAAGATTAGTAATATCATATGTGATACGACTAATCCTCTTCCCATCAAATCGGGCATTTTGTAAGTTTTGATAAGTGAAGCTTAAAGTTTCACCTGTCTTAAAAGAGTCATATACAAAGAAGCCTGTGGAATCTAAGATATTAGAATAGCCTCCAAGCATAGCATTGCCTTTCGCAATAATACGGTCTGGATTGCGGGTATTCGCTCCATGTTTAGCTTGTGGTTCCCCATTATTCAAGTTTAGAGCTTGAGCAAGGGCTTCTGAAACATACCCCTCTTCTCCTTTGGAAATCTCTGCTAAGTCACGCTTGTAGCGGTTCATTTCTTTTGCATTATAAGCATCAATGGCTTCATTTTCTTTCTTTGCGGCTTCTTCTTTTTCCTTGTTGCGTTTGGTGATAGCTGCAATTTCATCCGCACGATCTGTGGCCAATTTCTGTTGGTTGTTATTGTACTCATCAACAGCAGCTTTACCCGCTTTGTTTTCATCATCAATCGCTTTTTGTCCAGCTTGATTGCGTTTGTCAATCGCTTCATTATCAGCCTTTGCCTTAGCTAGACCTGTTTCATTTTCCTTTTGAGTAGCCAGATTCTTTGCGACAATGGCATCTGCGGCTTTTTTCTTGGTCACATATTCTGAAAGATTATCCTTATTTCTCTGATCAATAGTAGCTACTGAAGACATGTAATCCCGATAGCCTGGAACAGTTGAGCCATCTCCTGACGATACAGTTTGAGTCGTTACGGTCACATCAGCAAATTTATCTTGAGTCTTCACTTCTGAAACCTTGGTATCAACAGAACTGTTTAAGCCATTTCCTGCTTGAGTCGCTTCTTTGTGACTGACCTCTAACGCAGCATTCCCTTTTTCAGCACGTGTTTTATCCTGTTCATGGGTTGCTTTATCAGCTTTATAGGTATCTGTTACCTGAGTGATTTCCTCAGCTTGTTTAGCAACATCGGCTTCAGCTTTAGCTAATTGTTGGTTAGTCTCACTAGCTGATGTCGTGTTGCCCAAATCCATCGATTGGTCCTGAACAGTCTTGACACCTTCTGCTTTCGCTTGATTGACAGCTTGGGTTACTGTATCATGAGGAACCGTAACCGTGATAGCACCGTCTGTTTGACCAGTTGAAGCAAGACTCTTCGTCTGTTCCACAACTGGTGCTGGCTGTGCTTGAGGCAAATTGGTGGCAGGATTTTCCGTTCGTTGAATGATGTTATCCTGTGGTGTCGTTACTTCGTCAGCCTGCGCCACTGCACCACCCCATGCGACAATAGCTGTGACCATTGTTCCAATAGCTACCGAACAAAGCGTACGATACTTTTTACTTTTACGAAAGACATGCTTCTCTGCTTTTTCCTGATTCACTAAAAAGTGATGATGACATTGTTTTGTCATAACTAATCCTTCTTTTCTTTTGATAAGTAGCAACAATCTGTCGCTCTTTCCCCATCATAAAAAAGAAGCCTTGATTTTGGTATCACACCAAGTAAGAGGATAGTAAACTGTATGTATAACATCTAAAAATGTTGCTTTTGTGCCGTAAAAATGTTAAAATTGCGGTACAAAAGCAACAAAGAGAGGGTCGAATATGTCCAAAAAAGAATTGTTACTTGAGTACTTAGACAGTCACAGTGGCATGATTACTTATAGAGATTGTAAAAAATTAGGTATTCCAACCATTTATCTAACTAGACTAGAAAACGAAGGGGTTATCTTTAGGGTCGAAAAAGGTATCTATCTGTCCTCTAGTGGAGATTATGATGAATACTATTTCTTTCAGTATCGTTACCCCAGAACTGTTTTTTCTCATATCTCTGCTCTTTATCTACAGGGACTTACAGATGAAATTCCTCAATATTTTGAAGTAACAGTTCCAAAGGACTACCGTTTTAGGAATACACCATTAAATTTAAATATTCACACTGTTTCTAAAGATATTGTCAACCTAGGGGTCATCAGTGTAAAAACTCCAATGGGAAACACCGTTAACGTTTATAATTTTGAACGTGTTCTGTGTGATTTTATCCTTAATCGAGATAGCATTGATGCTGAGCTATTTGTTAAAACACTTCAAACTTATAGCAACTTCCCTAAAAGAAATCTCGCAAAGATCTATAAATATGCTGCAAAAATGAATATCTTAGATGAAGTTAAACGAACTCTGGAGGTTCTAATGTGAATAAAGCAAAATTAACAGCACTCTGCCATAAAATATCGAAGAATACTGGATTAACTTTTAATTCCGTCATGACCTATTACTTTCTTGAAGCTATTCTGAAAAAATTAAGTCAGAGTTCTTATTCAAATCACTATATTTTCAAAGGTGGGTTCCTACTTTCAAACGTCATTGGGGTCGAATCTCGTAGTACGGCGGATATTGACTTCCTGTTTCATAAACAAACTTTATCAGAAGAAAATATTCAACAACAACTTGAAGAAATTTTAACTGAAGCGAAAGATGGTATTCAATTTTCAATTCAATCCATAACAGCTATTAAGGAAAGCGATGATTATGGTGGTTATCGAGCAACCATTTTATGTCAACTAGAAAATATTAAACAAATTATCCATTTAGATATTGCGACTGGAGACATTGTCACACCTTACCCTGTTACCTATGACTATAAAGCCATTTTTGATGATGGCAATTTTCCAATCATTGCTTATACGATTGAAACAATCTTAGCTGAAAAACTCCAAACCATTTATTCACGAAATTTCTTGAACAGTCGTAGCAAAGATTTTTACGATGTCTATATCCTTTCAAAGCTAAAGAAAGATGACATTGATTTTTCACAATTAAAGATTGCTTGTGAAAGAACCTTTTCCTATCGTGAAACTGAACTCGATTTCAATAAAATCATTGAACTACTGGAGAGATTCAAATCTGACTCTATTCAACAGCAACAATGGCAAAATTATTCAAAAAAATATAGTTATACAAAAGACATTCTATTCACAGATATACTTAATGAGATTATCAGCCTCCTGATAGCTCTCAATTCTAATCATAACGCTTAAGTCGTGACTGAGAGACTTTAAAACCTTGCCATAAAAAAACAAAAAGGATATGCTAACATTTTTATACTTTGTTAGCATATCCTTTTTATTTCGTTGTGTAGACAAAACTGATAGTACTATCCACTCCTGATAATTTGCGGAAGGTATAGTTGGGATTGCCATTATAGTTGGTCTCTGAGATAAGAGGTGTCGTTACTTCGTCAGCCTGCGCCACTGCACTACCCCATGCGACAATAGCTGTCACCATGGTTCCAAGAGCTACCGAACACAGTGTGCTATACTTCTTATTTTTACAAAAGACGTGTCTCTCGCCTTTTCCTGATTCACTAAAAAGTGATGATGACATTGTTTTGTCATAACTAATCCTTCTTTTGATAATTAGCAACAAACTGTCACTCTTTCCCCATCATAAAAAAGAAGGCTTGATTTTGGTATCACATCAAATAAGAATAAGAAAAAAAGCCACCCACAAAAGTGGATGGTAAAAGTAACAAAACTTTCAAACATATCATCATTTTCAAATCCTATCTTTCTCACTCATTTAGTTCTGAAAAAGTTTTTATTAAAATAGTTTTGACATCATTTCGGTATCTATTGTTACAGAATTATTATAAGGTCCAAAAGCCTATGCAATCGGCAATTCTAGGCTTTTTGGTTTATACCCATATTCTTTTAGCCGCTCTGTACAGTTAAATTATGGCGAAATACTTCATTAATGATTTTTTTGGTTGTTATTTCATCTATTCCAAAATATTGGAGCTGCATAGCCAGAACAATTTGTTCGAGAAACACTACATCTAGCAAAGACTCATTAATAAATTCCTTATCTAAATTTCCGTGAGCAAAATTATTTCTTTGTTTGCCTATTCGCTCTCCAATTTCAGAGTGATTATAAGAAATATTGTTTAATTTATACATATAACGACCAAATACATCCAACATATTCGCACCGTATTCTTCAAATATTTGACTAATCTTTTGAGAAAGAGATAAATAGGATACAACTGATTTTTTCAAATCTTTGTAAATTTTTTTCAATTTACCTGTTGAAGTTTCAATTAAACAATCTAATTCTTTACTAGCTTCTTCTTCTAATTTTTTTCTTTGTTCACTTTTCCATTCATCTTCTGAAAATAGTCTACTAAACTCCCATTCAAAAGCAGCAGTTCTTAATACAAAACTAGCAGCATCAATTATCCGACTATCACTAAAACTTTTACCTAGATGTCTGAGATATAGATTATTTTCAGCTATATCATCTAATATCTTCCCCTCATAGCCAGCAATATACTTTTGTTGGATATATCTTCCGTCTTTCAATGGCTTCATCTCGATCTCAATATTTTCTTCAATCATATTGAATTCCCCAATTTTTCCTTGATTATTTGACAATCGAATATCAGTAAAACTAACATTTCTTCGATTACAAAGAAATTGGATAAACTCCTTTGCAATACGATATAGCTCTCGTATAAAAGAATAATCTTGAGTTTCTTCAAAATGAAAAATCATTGACGATGACAATGCTAGAGGTGGATTTTCAATGGATAGACTCGTAGTTCTTGTAATACCAAAATAAACTTGAACCTCTTTTCCAAAAACGCTAAACTTCTGTTTTTCTGTCGTTGTTGAATCAAAATCATATGTACTAATATTAATTTTTCCATCGTGTCCTTCAGCTTTATACGAAATTTCAAAGGCATGATTAATCGGATGAATATAGTTTAGCTCTAACCCGCTGAATGACATCCTACTAATCATAGGCTTGTCAGAATAACTAAAAAAATAGGACAGAATCGGTACGGTAATGATGCCATTATTTTCATGAAGTTGAACGTATTTATTTGTTAGAAATGTAATGACTCGATTTGTTTCATTCGTCCGTCCATAAAGAAAGTCTTCTTCTACAAATTTAGGCTCCCCTGGCCAAGCAAATCCCCCTGTTTCTAAATTAGTATAGAACCAAGAATGGCTAATCACATCCTTCTCCTCTTCTTTAGGAATCAAGGATAATTTTTCTTCATCGAATGTGAAGAAAAATTCATACCCCATCATCTGTAAAGTCCCTGTCAACATACTAAACCTCCAAATTATTTAAAATAATTGCCACCACTTCCACCGATTCCTCAAAACTAATTTCGCTGACATATCTGAATGATTTTTGATAACGAGCCCAAAGCTGATTCTGATAGTCGGAGCTACGGATTGCATCTATTTGATTTTCCCAATTTGTCAAAGCATCTAAGCTATTTCTTTTCTTAGCAGTATTGTGCACAGCACTTTTTAAGACAGGCACATTAATTTCATCTTTTCGAAGGTGATACAATGTATAGAGATCGTAGCGGTCACGAGGTCTAGTTGAAGCAGCTCCGCGCCTAATAATCGTTTCTAACTTTTCAGCAAGAACAGTTTCTAAATTATAAGTCCAAACTTCTAACTTATCCTCTGAGAAAGCAGATTGCAGTTGATATGAAATTTCTCGTGGTGTAATCTGGTCACCTGTCGTTATATCAATAAAGACAACCTCACGTAGAGTATCAAATGTCGCATTGAGTTTTAGAGAAAAGCCACCATACTCATCGTCTTTTCGGATTGGCTCTAGCATATCAATTTCAAATTGAAAGCCGTCAGAAGGTCGATTAACTATTTCTGTGAAGATTGTTTGGATGTTTTCTTCGTTGAGAGGTTGACCTTTCAAGGTAACATCTAAATCCATTGTTGTCCGTTTATCTAAGCCAATCATCTGGCCGATAAGGAAACCACCTTTCACAATGAAAGAATCTTTATACCGACTCTCCGAGATGAGTTTTAGGACTTGCTCAATCAAATAATTTTGCTGAACTTGTTGAGCAGGTATCCCTTTTTCTCTTGCAATATTCTTGATTTTGGCTTTGAAACTATTAGCATTTGAAAATTTCACGACAAGACCTCCACATATGATTGTAGTTTTTCGGTTACTTTAAATAGTTGTGCATAGTGATACAACTTGGCGTAATCCACAGCTACTTTTTTGAAGTAAGCTTGAAAAGCTGGTGCAATGACTTGAATATCAACATGATAGGTCGTTCGTAGACACTCAACCAACGTTCGTTCCATATCATACACTGAAATAAACTGCCCAGCCTGTCGCTCCAGTTTTATAACGCCAATTTCATGATAATTTCTAGCAACAATCGGCTTGACACCAGCTTCTTTCATTAGCCTCGTATTTGTCCCAAAAGGAAAAGTCATAACAGGCTCAAATGGAATGGTAAGTGAAAGACCATGTAACCAGAGAGCAGTTTCTAAGGAATAAATTCCTTTTGGAAAACGATACTGTAGACTAAAAAAGTCATCGATATAGATATCTGGCAGATGATAGATACCTCTTTCAATTGATTCCACTTTACCTTTTGAGACTAATTGATTCAGTTGTTGGTAAGAGAAGTTAAGCTCTTCCATATCACGGAAAGTTATAACTCCATGATTTTTCTTAATATAATGATAGACAGGTTTCTCTAACAAATCCATGTCACCACCTCCAAAACAATATGCTAACACTTCACAACAATGTTAGCATATTGTTTCAAAATAATCAATTATAAACAACAAGGATATGCTAACATTTTTATACTTTGTTAGCATATCCTTTTTTCATTTCGTTGTGTAGGCAAAACTGATGGTACTATCCACTCCTGATAACTTGCGGAAGGTATAGTTGGGATTGCCATTATAGTTGGTCTCTGAGATAAGAAATGACCCATCTGGATAAACTTTCTCAATAAATGCCACATGCCCGTACTGTCCACCCGCAAAGGAGACAATCGCTCCTGCTTTAGGGATGGTTCCTGTTTCACCACCGAGACTAGCCGCAGTTCGTACCCAATCTTGACCATTGCCCATGGTATTGATAATCGGAATTTTCTCACCATTTTTACCTTTGAGTTTTAATCCTAATTGGTTAATCCGTGCAGCTACTCCCCATGTACATTGACCGTAGGCATAGCCCATACCGTCACCACCACCTGGGATAGAATTGTCATAAAGGTCACCACGAACAGCTTCCAAAGCTTTTGGATCACTTTGTGCGGTCCCACCATTTGGCTGGCTAAACCCTTTTTCGATTTGGTAATACCACTCAGTTGCTCTGGTTTGGCGATCTAAGAGCTTATCTCCGCTATTTCCTTCCCAATAAATGAGAAAGAGTTGAGCAAGGTTTGCTGGACTTCCTGAATGTTTGAAAAAGTCCTTTAACCAGTTGGTGTAATAGGGATTATCCCCATGCAACATGAAATCCAGTTGTAAGCCTAAGTCATACCACTTCTGATTCTTTCGTTTGGCATATTCTAACAAAAGTGTGTGACGGCGTGACCCATCAGCAGTATCTGTCCACTGTCCTAATCCTAGTCCACGTCTCAAGATATTAGGGTAACGACCGTTATAAATAGCTGGACCACTCAGAGATAGCCACCCCTCATCATCCCAAGAGTTTTCTCTTGCCCCAACCGGAGGAGATAGGTAGTCGCCTTCAGCTCGTTTGGGATTGATAGAGGATTCTACCGACCAGTTTCCTAAGATAGCTGCGATGGCTTGATTGGTCGCTCCTTGACTTTTCAGGTACTCATAGATCGCTTTCGCTCTCGCAAACTCATCCCCGCCAAACTGACCAATGGCTGGTATAATAGTGGTTTGAAGCTGAATCACTTTAGGAAAGTAAAAGGCTGGATTGACATAAACCAATTTGTCCGTGTCATCATCTACCTTTTGATAGGTGACTTTTAGCCCCGTACCATCTTTAGTTTGGCCAATGACCTCTCCTGCTTGGACTCGCTGACCAGCCGTCACTCGACCAGTATGAACATTATAAAGAGTGAGTTGAGTCTTGTTTAGTCCCTTGCCTGATGTGAGGATAAGATTATCCCCATCAAGAGAGACTTTCCCATCCATAGGTGCCACAATCACTTGGTTCTCTTTAGCCTCTAGAATGATATGATGATGAAGCATTGGTTTCTCATCCATTACTTCGTAGCCATAGCGAACGGTCATGGTTAGAGCATCATCTTCCGTTTGTCCTTGAAAGGGATTCTCCAATTCCTGAAGGGCAAGGTAAGTTCCTTCCTCGCTCCATTCCTTCAGGTCAGCTCGTTCTTCATCAGAGAGTTTATAAGGAGGATTCTTAGTTAGGTCTGACATGGATTGAATAGATGAGCCACCATTTAAGTCCTGCCAAAGCTGACTCAAATAAGCTTGATAGGTTTGAGAACCTTCTTCCATCACTTCGTCTAAGGCATAATCCTGATACTTGTGATTCATGAAGGCCATGACCTCATCAATCTTAGTGTAGTAGGTAATGTCTTTATCATTGGTTCTCGTGTGCTCCGCATCCTCCCAGGTCAGATGGGTATAACTCTTGGTCAACTCTATCTCATCTTGTTGGATGAGACTGGTTCCTGAAATCCCCATGACAAAACTCATCATGAGAAGAAACAGAAACAAGAGGCCTGATACCACCCAAGTCATTGGATTTGTGATAAGAGCTGAAAAGAAGGTCAGGCTCCCCTTAATGGCTTGGATTATTTTTGAAAAGCCTGCAATACCTTGCTTCCCAGCCTGTTTAAGAAAAGTTTGGTAACGTCTTCTTGGCTTTAAAGGTTTTTGGCGTTTCCAGCCCTTCCCCTTTTTAAAGTTCTGATACCGTTCCTTGCCATGAGCAATCTTGTTTTTGGCAAAACGATGTCCAGTCTGCCCACCTTTCACGACGACTTTTCCAGCTTGATAGGTAAATCTAGCATAGAGTCTGCCTTTCAGACTGGTATCTTTTAGGGTTCTAAGACCATCTAAATCATCGTCTTGAGCAACTACATCTAGCGATTCGGACTCTAGAAAACGCAACCCTCGTTTAACTTTGGTAGAGGTTTTCTTGGCCTTATGAGCCTTTTTGAGCTGATGAACCTCACGTTTGGCGGAAGTGACTTCTTTTTCTGCCTGAAGGCGGTCAAGGTTTTTCTCTTTTTGGAACTGAAACCGTGAAGTTTTCGTTTCTTTTGACTCTTTGTGATAGGTAAACTTAGGATTGACAGTTTTCTTTTTTTCTTCTAGCTTGACCTCTGCCAAGTGTTTTCGGGCAAGCTTCAGACGATTTCTTGCTTGTGGGAGACGGTACTTTCTGATTTCTTTTGCCTTTAACCATCTGGGAGATACATAGGCGATAGACTCCTTAAAAGTTTCTGTCGCAGCTGCTTTTTCATCTTGATAGGCTTCTTTAAGAGTTTTCTTCTGTTCTTTTGCTTCTGCTTTCTCAGCTCGTCTGGTGAGAAAGCGTTTTTTAGGGAGAGCTATTTGTATGGCTTTCTTCTCCCTACGGTAATGAATTCGACTAGACTTTAAACTGCTTTGAAAGGTTTTTCGTGCAGTTTTAATGCTTTTCTTATCTGATATCATTTGTCAATCCTCATCTTTTCTGGATCGGTACTCATGATGTCAAAGAGCTTGGTTTGGTGTGGTATCTTATTTCTGAAAGGCACAACCGTTGAGCCAGCTTTAATGAGACCTGCTCCTTTTTCTGGATTAACCAAGTATTTCTCTAACTCCTTGGATAAACCTAATAGATGAACCAATTCTTCTCGGTCGTTCTTAGCCTGTTTTAGGAGAATCATGAATTCGCTATTTGCAATAATGCGTCTGCCATTGGCATCAAGAAGCAGAGTCTCCACATTCTGCGTAATCCCTGTTGGCGTTGCCCCGTACTTCCGAACCCGACTCCAGAGTTTGAAGAAGAAATCAGAAGCGTACTTATCCAGCAACAATAGCTGCATTTCATCAAAGTAAATCCATGTCTTCTTCCCTAGTTTTTGATTCTTCACCACTCGATTCCAAATCTGGTCAAAAATCACCATGAGGGCAATTTGTTTGAGTTCATCGCCTAGCTTTTTGACATTGTAAATGAGGAAATGGCTATCGGTTTTGATGTTGGTGCGGTGTGAGAAAATATCTAGAGAACCTTCCACATAAAGTTCCATATCAAGAGCCAAGTCCTTCGCTTCTTTTTCAGGTTGCTTGGAGAGGACAAAGACCCATTCCACCAAAGACGGTTCTTGAAAATGCTTATAGGTCAAGCGTGTCACACGGTCAATCAGAGACTTCTCACGACCATCTATTTTGCGGTCCAACAATTTCCCAATCCAAGACAGGAGAAATTCTGACTTGACCTTAACAGGGTCTTCATCCATATTCTCATCTGATAAGTCTAGGACATTCAAGAAGGTGGTGGAGTCAGGCGCAATATCAATGCTTTCCCCACCAAAAGCTTGACCAATGATACTGTATTCATTTTCAGGATCGACGATGATGATTTCGGTATCATTATCCGCTTCCTTTAATTTAGTCGAGATAATTTCATGTTTTGTGGCCATGCCTTTCCCTGATCCTGATGTACCTAAAATAAGACCTGATGGGGTATTGAGTTTCCCACGGTCAATGGTAATGATGTTACTTGAAATCTGGTTAATCCCGTAAAATTTCCCGCCCTTGTCCTGAATATCAACAGAAGTCCAAGGTGAGTTGACGGCAATGTTTGACGTTAATAGCGAGCGTGACACCCCTTCTAAATAATTCTTCCCAAAAGGTAACAGACTATTAAAGGCAGCTTCCTGCATATAGGCCAAATTGTCAATGATGAGACCATTAGAGCCGGCCACTTGTTTGACAATGTCTAAGGATTGGTTCAGCTGATCCTCAGTATCCGCAAAGACCCCAATCAAAAAGAGGGTGTCAAAGAGCTTGTCTCCAGTCTGTGTCATAGTTTTAAGCAGCTCATCAGCTTCATCAATATTGCTTTCAAGAACCTGACTAACCTTTTCCAAATAAACACCAGTTCGTGCCATCTTTTGTTGCTCACCAATTTTTTGTGATTCCATCAAGGTTTTCTTGGTTCGGAGCTTCTTCATGGTCTCTGACTTGGCTGAGCCTTTGGCATGCAGGCTCATCATCACTTCCAAATCCGACTGTATCAAATCACGAATAAACTTGTCCCCTAACTCCATACCGTAATCCCGAACATAGACAATCTGTAAGAGTCGATTGTCTATTTCAATATGATTTTTGTGTTTGAAAGATAGGCTGGTCGGGGCAATAAAATGCTTGGTGGTTTGTCCTGAACGCACGAGGTCTTGATAAGTAAAGGGCAGATGGTTTTCTCCGCGTAACATATCGGCCAGGTGATGGACTCGTTCTTCTCCTGTCAAGAGGTTAAAGCTAGCCTCGATTTCTGAAAGACCACTCTTGAAGTATTCTCCAATTTGAGACAGAGAGCGGTTAGCCAGTTTAGGCGTTTGGTCACTTTTCCCAAAAGAAATCAACTTGATAGCTGAAAAATTATTCTCTCCTGCTTCTAAGTTAGCATCCATCATACGGTTGAGTTCCTCACGGTAGGGATCAAAACCATCTTCATGCAAGGGATAAAGGACACTTTTTCGGAATTGTTCCAAGTTGACCTTCTTGTTAAAGATGGTCAGTTGGAAATTTGTTTTATCGTCCAGCGAATTGATTAAATCTGAATACTTCTCAACCATAGCCCCCTTATCTTCCAATCCCACGGTTTGGTAATTGACATCCCCTAAGAGATAGGACTGAGAGAAATAATCTAAGCTTACCTGCATGAGGCCATTGGGAAAGAGACCTTGATAAAGAAGAGTATTAAGTGTTGTTGGTAGAATCTCCTGTTTCTTTGGGGTTGTCTGTTTGACCTTAGAAGAGGTCTTTGGTTTCATGAAGTGTTTTAAGTTTTTCATGGTGAATTCCTTTCTGTCCGGTTAGGGTGCGGTCTGGTACTGTCATCTCGTAATGAAAACGGTATTTAAGATAAGTTTCAAAGGGAAGATCATTAGGACGATAAACCCCAAATAACATGAGGGGAATGGTAAACGTAAAAACAAATCCATAGACAAACCAGTCTCCAAATTGCCAATAAAAGAGATTTAGCCCTAAGACAAGGATGGTGATGGCAATAGCTGGCAAGACAAAAATGACTTGCCGTGTGGTAAAGCCTAACCAAGCCCTGTGTTGAACCTTTGTAATGTCCTTAAAAACACGTGTATTCATAAAATAGTAACTCCTTCTTTGATAAAAGGACCAAGATGGAAATCTTAGTCCAGTTTAATTTGTTTTGTGACTTTGACGCAGTAGATGTCTGAACTCTCTACGCTAGCTAGTTCCTAGCTATGACAGTTCTAGTCGTCCTTGCGGAGGTAGGACAACGAAATCGACCGTAAAGCAGTACCTTGTTCTTCTTCGATTTCCAAGGAACAACCTTAAACAGGCCACTGGACTGTTTAAGCTATCCTACTCTCACATGCCCAAAATACTTCGGGCAGTGCGTTGACTGCCCACCAAGGCAATGATTAACAAAATAGCTTGCACTAAGCCACCAAACATAATGGCTAGGCTTTCCATAACCTCTGCCCCATTTGAAACAGCGATTTTTCCAACTGATTCAAAAAGAGGTACAAGAGAGACGATGAGGAAAATCAAAACTCCTTGCAGGGAATAGACCATAATATTTTTAAGATAGCCAATCCCAACGCCACGCCAATCATCACTAAGGAAAGCTGGAATCGTCAGCGGCGCAAAAGGAATCATGAGATAAAGCTGGATAAAGCGAATGGTAATGAGAATATTCACGACCATCACACTGACTAAACGAACCAACCAAATCATGATAGCAAAGAGACCAACAATCATTTTTCCAACAATGCCTGAGCCTTTAAGGCCTGAGATGGTGTCATAGGCTGTTCCCCCATGTGACACCACGCCTGCCACCTGTTCGATGATGTGGGAAGCGACAGCTAAGATAGCTTCCACAATCACAGTGGTGTTGGTAATCACCACTGCCACCATGATGTAGCTGACAATCATTGGGGCAATGGCTTCAAAAGTCATGGCGCCTCCTGAATTGGCAATTTTCTTAGCCATCTTAGAAAATTCCAGAATCAAAACAACCGCTAAAATCGCTACCCCCAAAGGCTGCATAATCCCTTTGGTGATGGCAGACATATAAGACCAGACGGTCGGATTGTATTCTGCCAAGGATTTGATTAAATCAGCTGTTGATTTTAAATCCACATTAAAGCCTTCAAAAAGGCTGTCGCTTGAAATTTTCTCTGAGGCTAGAAAGACAAAAGCTGAGGTTAGTTTCATTATCATGTCATACCTAGCCCTCCTAAATCGTAATCTGAGTAACAAAGGTGCCAGCAGCACCGACCATTACCCCACCCACAATTTCTAAGATGGCATTACGGACACCTGGTCCTCCATCTTTGATATTGGTAGAAAGGTTGATAATGCCCATCACAACAAGAAAAGCCCCTACGGCAATCAAGCCTTTTTGTAAGAGAGACATGGCTTGGGCAAACATGGAGCTGGCGTCCACTCCGTAAACAAAGCCTGTAAATTTTTGATCCATATGATTCCTCATTTCTATTAGTGTAGTGTGGTTTCTTTGCTTAAATCCCTGACTTTGTGGTTCGATAAGTCAAGAGGTGCTTCCTTGTTGCTTAGCGGATCAATTTGATAGTGCCACCAACGAACGTCCGTTTCCTTATCTGCTAGGTATTTCCAGTTCTGGTGTTTCAAAGTGAGATACTTCTTCTCCTTAAAGACTGGAACTCCTGCAATTCGTACCAAACATTCATCTCGTTTCATGTTTCCGACTTCATCAGGGGTCATCAGATCCCTTGCAATTTTTTGATAAGAAGTAGAACCAGACCCTGTTTGGCCATAAGACCGACTGGTGTTCCTCACATCAATGGTTTGTTTGCCTAAAAGGCCACTCATGAACTTGAAGGTCTCTTCATCATTCCCACCCAGATACAGCAGACTGTCACAGTTACCAAGAATGGTTTTCCAAGCCTCTTTTTCCTTATAAAGCCCTTGGAGTTGAGCAATATTTTGAAGAATGGGTACGAGACTCATGTTTCGGGAACGAACCGTTGAAGTTTGTTCGGCAAATTCTGGGATTTCTCCACAGTTCGCAAACTCGTCTAAGTAGGCTCTCACATGAATGGGAAGTTCTCCTTTGAAGTCTACATCAGCTTGTCTGGTTAAGGCTGAAAAAACCGTGGAGAAAAAGAGTGCAGACAAGAATCTGAAGGTCGTATCATTATCAGGAATGACCAAATAGACCATCGTCTTCTGAGTTCCCCATGTCTTCAACTCCAGCGTGTCCCGCTTGGTTAAATCAATGACGGATTGAATATTAAAGAGGGCAAACTTAGCCGTCGTCACAGCAATCACTGAATCCAATGTTTTGTCCTTATAGTTCTGAAAATCTGCCCAATTTCGCATGGTAAAATTCTCCATGCCATACTTCTTGGCATGATTTTCAAACATAACTTCAAGAACACTCTTATCTTGATTGTTTCCTTTAGATAAGAGTTTAATGAGTTTTCCAATCTCTGAAAAAGCTGGGTAACGCCCGCGTTTGCGCCGCTTCTCTGCTTCTTCCTTGGAGCTTTTTGGAGGGTTGTAAAAATCAACCAAGTAGGAAGCAATCGCTCGCACCAAGGTCATGGACGCCTCATCCCAAAAGGGATCACTTCTTGAACCACTACCTTTCGTGTTGTTAAAGTACACCGTCAGCATGCGGTTCAAATCATTCTCAGTTTCCACATAACGAAAGGGATTAAAACCATCCGAATTAGTCATATTCACTAGGTCTAATACCTTAACCTGATAGCCATTTTCTAGAAAGATCTTGCCTGTCTTTTCGGCCAAATGATCCTTGGGGTCAACCACAATGTTGGAACAGTTAAGCTGAATCAGATTTGGCTTCACAAAACGAAAGGTCTTCCCTGCTCCTGACCCACCAATAACGACCAGGTTCTTATTTCGGTCAAACTGTGGAGCTTTCTTTTCTAAAAGAGTCAACCTGACATTTCGAGACAAGATGGTATCGTTCAAAGGATTCTTACTGGCAAAGGCTTTACGCTCACGACTATTTCCAAAACGAGCAGAGCCATACTCAGCCCCCTCTCTGTAAACCTTTTTGCCTGTTGAGATGTAAAGATAGACAAGCCCCATGGTCACCAGTCCAAAGAGAAAGCCTAAGAAGGATTTTCCAGTGAAGTTGACATCCCACAAGGGATGAAGCACTTGGTTTTGTCCCTCTCCTAAGAGATAAGCAAGACGTTCAATGGGTGGCTGATTGGGAAGACTCTCGTACAGCAAAACCAAACGATGACAGAAATAGCCAAATACAACCCCTAAGCTCCCAAAGACGATGGCTTTTTTCCCTGAATACACTAGAGAGTCACCTCCTTGGTCTTCACGGCAGAAGATTCTGACACCACAATCTGTTCCTTAGCCTTTTCAATTTCCTCATCAAGGGTTTTATCGAATGTTAAGTCTTGAAGTTTTTCTGGATTAGAGACTAACTTTTTCAGTAACTCATCTAAGTGCCTGTCTAAAAGAGATTTGTCCTTGGCGTAGAAATGAAGATAGTCTCCCTGCCAACTGATGGCAATGGGAAGGTTTTCGGATTCCATCAGTTCCTTGAATTTCTCCACATCAATCGGTTTATCCAACATATCCTTGGTCACGTTTACCGATTCAATGGCATAGGGACTTTGAAGCAGTTCTTCTAACTTTTGAACCCCAATCTTATAAGCTGAGTCTTGAGCTAGGGCTTGCCTAGCCGACCACTCTAAGAGCTTTAAGAGCGTTTGAACCGTAAACAGGCTACTTCTCTCCGCATATTGCAAAGCTTGGCGTTCCTGTTGTTCTGAAGACATAACTCCCTCCTTTGTATGATTCCCTCATAAAAATCAGGGTGCCTTCATAATACGAAAGCCTTCTTGATTTTGGTATCACAGAAATGATAGAAGAAAAACCACACCATTCCAAGAGAGATGAACCAGAGTAGACATTAAAACATCCGTTTTGAGACGAACCAGTCCTAATGTCACTCCTAAGCTGCCATAAATGAACCAAGTTATCACGCTAGAAGGGTGGTGCACTAAGGAAAAGAGGAAACTCGTCAACAAAAGCTGAGCAAATGGCTTAGACAGCCTATCCCACAAAACTTCTCGGTAAAAGACCTCCTCCACTATACTGGCATTAAGTAGAAAAATAATAAACGACAGAACGGGAACTTGATCCTGAACAGTTACCATCGTTTGTTGGTTAGTCTCAATTCCTGAAAGCGTGACACTCATGGCAAGAGCTATACTCACCATCACGCCAAGGCTCCCTAAAAGCCAAACTCCTCTCTCTATCCAGGACATGTTTCTTTTGGGAATGCCATAGTGTTTCCAAATCCACAACAAAAGAGTTAAAAAAGTAACTTGTAAGACGATTAAGCCTATCCCATCAAGCCATCCCATTAAGAAGAGACTAACTAAGAGCACATTGGCATGTATAGCTCCGTACATCAGTAATATTCGTCCCATATCTACCTCCTAAACAAGTCTTCATAATCAATCTCTAATACTGCTACAATTCTCTCCACCCATTTGAGTTGAGGCATGAGGCGATTGGATTTGTAATGCCGAAAAGTCTGATAGAGACGATTAAACTCACTGGGATAGACATATTGACCTTTAAAGATTTTCCGTGCTAAATCTGCCCAAGACATGCCCTTATCAATGAGGAGGATTTCTAAATTTTCCCAAAAGCGTTCGTTCATAAGCCCTCCTGTTCTATCATGTCCTTAAAGAGATGTTCACGAAAGAGGACTTCCTTATGGTCTCTTGAAAGAAAGGTTCGTGCCTCTTCTAAACTCATATCGGGATACACTTTCTTCTGACAAACCACGAGAGGGAGACGTAAATTCTGTTCAGGTTTTCGAAGAACCAAAGTGACCAACTCACTCAATTTCATCTGTTTATGACGTTTAAAGCGCTGAAAGGATGGAGCTAACATCTCAAAACAATCACTGGTTTTGGCAAATAAGTCCAGTAAATCCTCATGGGCCAAGTGACCAACATCTTTACAGGTATAGGAAATGTCATGTGACCTACAAAAGTTAAGGAGTTTCTGATTACGACTGGTATTTCGACTTAAATAGATTTCTAACATGTCTCCCTCCTATACGGATAAATCCTTCTGCAATTCTTGAGTCAGTGATGTGAAAACTTTACTCCTATCAATCGGAGACTTGCCTTCGCCGAAACATTCAATCGTAATCAGACTTGTCATCTCCACTTCAGCTTGATGGATGGCTTCATCCAGTTCTGTACATTCCCTAATACTTTTATTATGTAACAACTTCATGTTCTTCTTCCTCAATCTTTCTAAATGCTCCAGCGATGGCTTCGATGACTGTCACGGTCACACTATTGCCTGCTTGTTTATACAGCTGGCTTTTACTGGAGACGCTTTCCGCTCTTTCATAGGCCCAGTCAGGAAACCCCTGAAGTCTAAAACACTCTCTGGGAGTCAGCCGTCTGATTCTTAAACGATAGAGTTTCCCATCAATGACAATCCCTGTCACCTCATACCACTTGTCCTTGCGATATTCAAGAGCTGCCACAACTACCCCCATATTGTCAGAAGTGGTTATCGTATTAGATACCCCTTTACCGACTCGTCCCCTTCGTTTTGTGGACTCTGGATAAGCAAGGTTGACAGAATCCCCTATTGTCGCCTTGGCATAACCTAGTTTAGTATCTTCTTTGATTTTTAAATGCGGAGCTTCTTCACGACAAAGAATCTTAGGAACTTTATCGCCTCCCTGCATGGTGGTAAGTGTTGGGGATACCCCTGAGATATCATAGATGCGTCCCGTTTGAACAAAAGATGTTGGTAAGGTTCCTGCGACAACGACACCATGCCTATCTTGAGCAGTTAGGGTAAACATAGGGGCTTGATTGTCCTTAAAGCGTCTGCCATGTTGGTGTTTCTTCAGTCTATCTGGTGTTAAAACTGATATAGCAAGTTTAGCTCCTTCCCCTTTTCCTCTGGTTAGAGTTGGGGATAATCCGTGACTCAAGTAAACCTCTCCACTCATGCCTTTTCCTGATGGATTAACATTGCCTAATCGTTCAAGACCAGTTGAGCTACTTTCTCTTCGGAGAGGAAGTAAGAATCGGGGACGGTATCTTCTAGAATGTCCGATAATAAAGACCCTTTCTCTGTTTTGTGGGACTTGGAAGTCCTTACTGTTAAGGATTTGCCATTCAACATCATACCCCAACTCATCCAATGTAGCGAGGATTGTTCGAAATGTCTCTCCCTTGTCGTGATTGAGTAAGCCCTTGACGTTTTCCAAGAATAAAAAACGTGGTTGGATCTGTTTGGCCGCTCGAGCAATTTCGAAGAACAAAGTACCTCTAGTATCCTCAAATCCCAATCGTCGGCCTGCGAGTGAAAATGCCTGGCAAGGGAATCCCCCACAGATGATGTCCACTTGTCCTCTAAGTTGTCTAAAATCTTGGTCTGTGACTTGTCTAATGTCATGAAATTCTATCTCTCCTTCAGTCTCATACATAGCTTTGTAAGATTTCCTCGCAAACTTATCAATCTCACAAAAACCAACACACTCATGGCCTTGACGGGTTAACCCCAGTCGAAAGCCCCCTATTCCAGCAAATAAATCTAAAAACTTCATTTTTCCTCTCTTTCAAAATAAAAAGAGCCTTACTATTTGTAAAACTCTTACTTAAATATGGTCATCCATCTCTGGTGCACGGATGATTTCAATCAATAAAATAATAAGGGAGATGAGATAGACTCCACCTAGTATCCACCAAATCATCTTAATCACCTCCCTTCGCTTCTTGTCGCCTTAGTTGCTTGGTCCATTCAGACAGCACACCATTAAACACGTATTCCGCAATCGCTTCTGCCGACCGAGCAAATCTCATATGTTCCAAAGCGTACTGATAACGGTCACTAAAATAAATCATGGCGTAGTCACTAGCTACCTGTGATAAACCGACTTGTCTCAACTGGTCATGAACCAAGCCCCAAATATAATCTCGATCGTACTTGGTCACTGAGTCAACTTTTGGAGAAAAGGTATCTTCTTGTTTTTCAACTACAACTTGTCTCTCCTCCTCGTCCTCAATAAGGAAATCACTCTTTTCAGTTTCACTATATTCAGTCTCACTAGGGGCTGAATTTAAAACCGGCCCCAGCTGATTTGGAGACCCTCCTAGTGTTTTTTGAACACTACCCCCGTCTGAATTTAAGACTGGGGTGGTGTCATGTTCTAACTCCCCAAGATAAATTTTATTAGCCAAACGCCCTTTTTCACTGGAAGACTGTTGGACTTCATCAATCAGTCCAAATTCTCTCAATGTCTTTTTAATCGTCAGCAATTTAGACTTGGAACAACCAAGGAGTGCCATTAGTTTGGAGTTAGAGTAAATCAAATAAATAGCCCCATCCTCATCAATCCATCCCTTACTCAGAGATAATTCCAATCGATCTTTTAAGACTGCATAAGCCACTTTAACCTCTAGTTTCATCTCCTTATAGCGGGCACTCTCAAACAAAAGTTTTGGGAGCTTATAGTAACGCTCTGACGTTTGATAGTGATTTGCGGTAATACGTTTCATGATTGTCCCTCCAACAATAAAAGTCCAACATTCCCCAGTTCATCAAATTGAATCAACTCTGCCTTCTCCATTTCAGCAACTAAATGTGTTGCTTCATCAACATCAATTCCCATGATAGCCATAAAATGACACATCACAGCATACCGTGATGATTTTTCTTCTTTTTGCATGATTTTCCTCCTGATAATAAAAAAGCGAGAACACTTATTAAAATGTTCTCGTTTACTTTGAAATATCTAACTTTTGTATCTTCTACAGACAGGCGAGACAAAAACACTCACTTTTATCTCCTTTTTTGGGACTTTTTTGAGTCCTCCAAGACCATCTGGGACAAATACAAAATGCTTGAAAAACTGCATAAAATCAAGGACCCTCAGCATTCCTTCTTTTGTAGTTTCACTACAGCCTCGGTCCTGGCTGTGTGTGGAAACATATCCACAGATTGAATATAATGAACATCGTAGACCTTGCTCAATTGCACCAAATCTCTAGCTAGAGTAGAGACATTACAGGAGACATAAACCATTTTCTTCGGTGCATAGCGAACAATCGTTTCAAGCAGTTTTTCATCCAAACCAGTCCGTGGTGGATCCACAATCAAGGCATCTGCTCGATAGCCTTCCTTATACCAGCGAGGAATAATACTTTCAGCAGTCCCAGCCTCATAATGAGTATTGTTAAAGCCTAGGCGAGCAGCATTTCGCTTAGCATCTTCAATGGCTTCCGGAATAATGTCCATACCTCGCAGAGACTTGACTCTTTTAGCAAAGGCAAAGCCAATCGTTCCCACGCCACAATAAGCATCAATCAAATGCTCTTCAGATGTCACATCAAGCGCCTTGACTGCTTCACTGTAAAGCACTTCTGTCTGCTCTGGATTGAGCTGGTAAAAAGCTCTAGGCGATAAGGAAAACTCGTAATCCAAAACACCTTCCTGAATGGTCTCTTTTCCCCAGATGATCTCCGTCTTGTCTCCATAGATTTCACTTGATTTTGTCGTATGGTAATTGACCGCTACTGTTTCTAACTCTGGAAATTCTGCTGACAAATCACGAATGACTGGAGAAAAATCCAACTTCTTTCCCGTGACAAAAATCATCTGCATCTGACCTGTTTTCCGAGCTCGGCGAATCATAACCGTCCGAACGCCGGCTCTCTTACGCTCATCATAAATAGGAAAATTGTACTTTCCCACAAGGAGAGCCACTTTATTGATGATTTTCTGCGTTACTTTATCTTGAACCAGACAGTTTTTCAAAGAAATCAGATAATGAGAATTCTGCGCATAAAGACCCGCTTTTACATCTCCCTTAAATTTCCGTGTTTGAAACTGCAACTTCGCTCGATAATATTGAGGTTCTTGCATACCAATCGTTGGACGAATCTCGTAGTTTTCATAACCTTGAGGTGCAAATTTTTTCAAAGCCTGTCGCAACAAATCAGCCTTAAATTCTAACTGTTTGTCATAATGCAAGTGCATAATCTGGCAGCCCCCGCATTTTTCATAAATCTCACAAGGAGGCTCTACTCGATATTTGGAGCGCTTGTTAATCGTCAACAGCTTTGCTTCGACAAAATTGCGCTTAACCGTCGTAATTTGACAAAAAATATCCTCACCTTTTAAAGCACCTGGCACAAAGACCAATGTCTTTTTATAAAATCCAATCCCTTCCCCGTTGATTCCCATTTTTTTGATTTTCAAGGGGATTTTTTGTTTTACTTTCAGATTCATGTTTCTATTATACCACGCTAACACGATAATGTTGAGAATATGATACAATAATCAGTATGAAAAAAGAAAAAGTAACTCTCACAATTTCTCAATTCCCGAAAGAATTACGAATATATACAGAGAAAGCCACTTTGTATGACAGTTCTTCCCACTCAGGCGCAACTGTGCTTTATCTAGACACAGGCTACTATCTTAAAATAGACCAAAAAGGAAAGCTAGCATGAGAGGCACAATGTGCTAAATGGTTTGACAAACAAGGGCTCGGTGTTCCTGTCTTGACATACATCAGCCAAGACAGGGACTACTTGCTCACTAAAGAAGCATCCGGCATATCAGGATTGAAAGTGCTAGACCAACCAGAAGTCCTCTGCCAAACCATGGCAACAGCGCTAAGACAGCTTCACAGCCTTCAGCCAAAGCATTTCCCTGTAAACTCCCCTCTTCAAAACTATATTAAGACGGCTAAAGAGAACTATCACAAAGGACTGTTCTATAAAAAAGCTCTCCTGCCACAGTTTCAGATTCGCAGCCGAGAAGAGGCTTATCACCTCATTCAAAAGCTAGGGTACTTGCTGACTGAAGAAGTCTTTATCCATGGCGATGCCTGTCTTCCAAATTTTATCTTCAATGATGCCAGTCATTTTTCCTGCTTTATTGATGTTGGGCTATCTGGCTTTAGTGATCGACACATTGACCTTTACTGGGCTATCTGGTCACTGACTTATAATCTGGGCAATCCAAAATACGGCGACCTATTTTTGGACTACTATGGTCGAGAAAATATCAACTCCGAGAAATTACGACTTATCGCAGCTTTTGAAGCATTTGGTTGACATCTACTTTCTCCTTGATTATCGAAAGGCAAATCATGAAAATTACAAAAATTGAAAAGAAAAAGCGGCTTTATCTCTTAGAGTTGGACGAGACAGAAAAACTGTATATCACCGAAGATACCATTGTTCATTTTATGTTGTCAAAAGGCATGAACATTACTGAGCAAGAGCTGAAAGAAATCCAAGAATATGCTCAATTTTCTTATGGAAAAAATCTGGCACTGTATCATCTTTCTTTCAAGCAGCGTACTGTAAAGGAAGTCAATGATTATTTGCGCAAGCACGACATGGAAGAGGAAACGATTGTTCACGTTATTGACAACTTAAAAAAAGACAACTGGCTAGATGATGCCAAATATACTCATTCATTTATCCATTCCAATCTTCTCTCAGGAGACAAAGGTGCGTATGCGCTTAAGCAAAAGTTAATGCAAAAAGGAATTGCTGCTTCTATCATTGATGATGAATTACATCAACATGATTTTACAAATCTAGCAGAAACAGTTGCTCAAAAATTACTCAAAAAATATCAAGGGAAGCTTCCAGAAAAAGCGCTTCACGATAAAATCTTACAACAGCTCATCAATAAAGGCTTTTCCTATGAAGAAGCAAAAATAGCTTATCAAAGCCTTACCATAGAAAACGATGACGAAAAACAACAAGAATTGCTTTACAAAGAATTAGACAAACAATACCGCAAGTATTCCCAAAAATACGACGGCTATGATTTAAAGCAGCGCCTTACTCAAGCACTCGCACGCAAAGGCTATGATTTCTCCGATATTGCGAGCGGTCTCAAAGAATATCTATAAAAAATGTAAGGTTTATTTATGTTTTTTCATGAAAATATGTTACAATAAAAACGATAACCTGATAAATTGTAGAAAGTTGGTAGATTATGAAGCTTCCAAAAGAAGGCGACTTTATTACAATTCAAAGTTATAAACATAATGGAAGTCTGCACCGCACTTGGCGCGACACCATGGTACTAAAAACAACTGAAAACGCCATTATTGGTGTCAACGACCATACCTTGGTCACAGAAAGTGACGGGCGGCGTTGGGTGACACGTGAGCCAGCTATTGTCTATTTTCATAAAAAATATTGGTTTAACATTATCGCTATGATCCGCGAAAATGGGATTTCCTACTATTGTAATCTAGCCAGCCCCTATTATCTTGATGCAGAAGCATTAAAATACATAGATTATGATTTAGACATCAAAGTCTTCACCAATGGTGAAAAGCGATTGCTGGATGTAGATGAATACGAGCGCCACAAACGGCAGATGAGCTACTCCAATGATTTAGATTACATTCTCAAAGAAAATGTAAAAATCTTAGTAGACTGGATTAATAATGAGCGTGGACCTTTTTCACAGGCCTATGTCAATATTTGGTACAAACGTTATGTAGAGCTAAAGAATCGCTAAAGTTGTCAAGGGACCTCTGGTCCTTTTTGATTTTCAAAGAACAATTTCTTGCAATTCAAGCTTATTTTATGTATCATATAGAAAATACTTTGATGAATGAGCACAGAAAGGAAGAAACAATGGCTTTTACAAATACACGTGGACGTTATGCCAGCTTTGGCGTTGTAACAAGTTTGCCAGATGACATTATTGATTCTTTCTGGTACATCATTGATAATTTTTTAAAAGGTGTGTTTGAATTAGATGAACTTCTTCGATTCGAACTCATCAACCATCAAGGAAAATTAACATTTCGATTTTCCGAGGCAAGTCTGTCAACTACTGTCTCTTTTGATTTTAATGACGCTTTCGATCCATTTTTTCCACGAGAAATCTTTGTGACTGACAATAATGGCAAAGAAACCATCATGCTGCCAGATGAATATGCTTTAATGTGATAGTGGTTTGAACAAAGAATACAGAATTGATATCCACCTGAAAATGTATGAGAATAAATAACCCCCTCAATAAGATACAATGCTCTCTTATTGAGGGGGTCTTTTATATGAAAATATCACAATTCTTGTCATTTGGTTTCTTCTTTTGGTTGATTCAGAAAATCCATTGCTTCCTTGGTCCAAGTCGGCAAATTTTTAGCGAGCGGTGCAAAACCAATCTTGTAACGGTCATTTGAAAAGCGATGGCGTTTAGGTAAATGATGCTTCTCTTCTTCCAGAGTTCTCACTGACAAACTAGCCTTGCCTGAAAATTCATCATAGTCCATCACTTGCACCAAGACCTGATCGTCAACATGCAGAATTTCATGGATATTTTCGATATAGCCTGTCCGAATTTCTGAGATATGAATCAATCCCATGGCACCCGTTTCTAGTTCCACAAAAGCACCATAAGGCTGAATACCAGTAATTCGGCCTTTTAGTTTTTCACCAATTTTCATCTCAATCCTCAATTTCAATGGTTTCAATCACGACATCCTCAAGCGGTTTATCCATTGCACCAGTTTCAACTGCCGCAATCTTATCTAACACTTGATAAGAAGCCTCGTCTAGCAATTGACCAAACACAGTATGCCGGCGATCCAAATGTGGCGTTCCACCTTTGCTTGCATAGATTTCAGCAATCGGTGCTGGCCAACCACCTCGTTCTAGTTCCTTTTGTGCATAAGGAATCTTGCTATTTTGCACGATGAAAAATTGACTGCCATTTGTATTTGGACCTGCATTGGCCATTGAAAGTGCTCCACGGATATTGTACAATTCTGGAGAAAACTCATCCTCAAACTTTTCACCATAAATAGATTCGCCACCCATACCCGTACCAGTTGGATCACCACCTTGAATCATGAAATCCTTGATAATCCGGTGAAAAATGATTCCATCATAGTAGCCATTCTTTGACAAAGCGATAAAATTAGCCACTGTCTTCGGTGCCTGTTCTGGAAATAATTGAAATTTCAAATCACCGTGGTTGGTTTTAATAGTCGCTTTCGGTCCTTCTGTTGTTTCCATCGTTACTTGTGGAAAATGCAATTCTTTTTCTACCATTCCTAACTCCTCTAAGGCATAAAAAATGCCGTCCTCTTCTACTGTTTTTGTCACAAAATCAGCCTTTGCTTTGATCTTTACATGGGAAATGCCCATAGCAATACTGATACCTGCATAATCAAACAACTCTAAATCATTGAGTTCATCTCCAAAAACCATCACATTCTCAGGCTTCAACCCTAGATGCTCCACAACTGTCGCAACTCCAGATGCTTTTGAACCATTTGTTAGAACTACATCTGATGAATGCGGATGCCAGCGAACCAATCGTAGATGTTCTTCTAACTCTTTAGGCAATTGCAAGCTATCTCCAATATCTTCAAATGTCCACATCTGATAAACATTGTGGTCTTGATAAAAATCCGGCTGAATAGGTAAATTAGGATAAACAATATCAATGGCTTCATCAATAAGCGGTGTTCGCGTCGAAAGCGCTGCCTCATGACTACCAACGAGGCCAAAGTCAATCCCAACTTCCTTCGTCCAAGCGATATAAGTTTTTACTAAATTTCGATCAATCGGGGTTTGCGCAATAACCTTTCCTGCTTTATCTTCAATATAGGACCCATTTAAGGTGACAAAGAAATCCGGCTGCAATGCTTTCAGCTCTGGCACTACACCAAAAATCCCTCTCCCTGAAGCAATTCCTGTCAAAATTCCTTTTTCTTTCAGCTGTTTAAACACCGTTTTGATAGAGTTCGGAATATAGCCAGTCTCTTTCACTCGCAACGTATCATCAATATCGAAAAAGACGATTTTGATTTTCTTGGATTTATATTTTAATTTTGCGTCCATAATCTCCCTCTAGGAATTATTCTGCTTTCTATTATACCACTAAATGTCATCTTGTGGGACAAGGTGATGTTGGAAAGCATAAACAACAGCTTGTGTACGATCGCTCACTTCTAGCTTTGATAAGATATTGGACACATGTGTTTTCACTGTCTTTAAAGAAATAAATAATTCATCTGCTATGCGTTGATTTTCATAACCTTTTGCCAGTAGTCCTAAAATATCTCGCTCACGCGCAGTCAAATCTTCGTGCAATTCAATATGATTTCGATGATATTCCACTTTTTGGCTGACCTCTGTTTCAATAGCAAGTTCACCCTTAGCTACTTTTCGGACAGCTCGTAAAATATCATCAGCACTAGATGTTTTCAGCATATATCCTTTAGCACCTGCGTCTAAAACCGGATAAATTTTTTCATTATCCAAATAAGAAGTCAAAATGAGAATTTTAGCTTCAGGCCATTCTTTCAAAATAGCAAGTGTCGCTTCAATCCCACTCATTTCAGGCATAACAATGTCCATCATAATCACATCTGGGCGCAACTCCAAAGCTTTTTCAACTCCTTCGCGACCATTTGAAGCTTCTGCCACTACATCCACATCGTCTTGTAAATCCAAATAACCTTTCAAGCCAAGTCGTACCATTTCATGGTCATCTACTAATAAAATCTGCATCCTAAACTCCTTTCAATAAAGGTACACGAATGTCAATCGCTACTCCTTGTTTAGGAGCCGTTAAAATCTGAATCGTTCCTGCCATATCATTTACTCTTTCTTCCATATTTTTCAAACCATAGCTCAATTCATCAGACGAGGTACGCTCAAAGCCAATTCCATCATCTGTCATTTTCAACTGCAATTCATTCCGAGTTTGATACAAATAAACATCTAAATGATTTGCATTGGCATGGCGAAGCGTGTTACTGATGATTTCCTGAGCAATTCTAAAAATATGCTCCTCAATCTGTTTCGGTAATTTTTGCACATCATGGTGAAAACTCACCTCAATATCGCTTTTATCTGATAGCTCTTTCAAGATGAGATTCAGCCCTTCAACTAAGCTCTTCCCCTCCAACTCTGTCGGTCTCAAATGTAGAAGCAAAATACGCAAATCCCTTTGGGCAGTATTTAAAATTCCTGATACGCCTGTCAATTGTTTTGATAATGCATCTGTATCTAAATTCTCCACTTGACCTGTCACACCTGACAAAATCATATTAGCAGCAAAAAGTTCTTGACTGACCGTATCATGTAAGTCACGCGCAATTCGCTTGCGCTCTTTCTCAATAATCGTCTCTTCATTTTGCAAGGCACGGTTCTCTGACTTTTGCAGATTTTCTGTCAAATGAGTTAATTTCTCTGAAATCCGCCGAAAAGAGGCATCAATTTCAGGATGATGAATTTCTTGCAATTCTCGACCTTCTAAAACATTTTTTAGGTTTGTCTGAATGGCAGATAAAGTGACCATTTGAATCACTTTAACACCTAAAATCATCAGCATCGTCAGAGATAAAGTCAGTACAATCACAAAGAAACTGAACTTTTCCAACCGCTCTACATTACTAAAAATCAGTTGCCAATCAAAATTAAATAGGCTAAAAATATAATGAATAATGATTCCTAAAATGAGTAGGGAATAAAAGCTAATCAAGAGATAGTAGACTTTTTTCATTTGCGAACCACCTCAACATTTCCTAAAAACGTTGACAGGACAATTTTGACGCTTTTATGTGCTCGCTTGAAGTCTGGTGTCGTTAGGCTGATACTTTCATTTCGCAATTCATAAACAGGTTGATCTAAAAACTGCAATTCACCATATAGATTATTCACTTTCAGGCTGACTGCCACATCAACTGGCACGATGATTTTTGTATTTCCGAAAAATTTTCGCAAAATAATCACATTGTCATGGTTTGTGATAATGACTTGTTCCAAATGAATCGTATCTTTACCCATAAGACGGAAAAGATTGATGTCATCAAATCGACAGGTATCTGATGAGCCAAAATGATGAAGATTTCCCAACCATTGATTTTTTTCACGTTTTTGTTCTACTGCATCATCAAAGATGAGATTCGTCACTCCATTTTCCTTATAAATGTAAGGATAAGCCACAATCATGCCATAAATGACCGCAAAGAGCAAGGCAGCAATAACATAAGGATTGAGCATAATAATGAAAAAGAGCAGTATGGTAGAGGTTACTAGCAGAAAATTTCCTCTTTGTTTTCCAAAATAATAATAGAGCAATAACAAGAAGAGCACCAAAAAAAGAATAACACGTGAAAAATGACCAGACAAAATGGTCACTAATGCAAATGTTAATAGAATAGATTCAACAAAGATAAAAAATTGGATCTTTCTCATAGCCTCGATACCTTTCTTACTCTATTGTATCAAAAACTTACAAAAATTCCTCCGGCTAAGGTATGAAAAGAAGGGAGTGAACTGGAAGAAAATATTTTAAAGTTCTAGTTTGTAGTCCTAGAAGCTAATATTTTTAATTACAATATACTGGATAAACTTGATTGAGCAGAAGCAATGCTTATCAATGATGTAAAACGAGTGCAAAAAAAGAGGGAGAGAAAATCGGTTTAACAAAACTATGATTTTATCCTCTCTCTTTTTTAATTACTTGCACTAGCACTTGTGTCTGGTGTTTTTGAGCTGCTTCCATCATTACCACTAGCTGACGAACTGCTAGAGGATGAGCTAGTTTTATCTGAGCTGCTATCAGATTGTGAACTACTTTCAGATGTTGAAGAATCTTCGTTTTTTGGCTCATATACATATAAGACAATGCGATCACTCTTCAAATTCAAAGACTGACCAGCTTCTGGGGTTTGTCTGATAATCGTATTTGCCTGTGTACCCGCTGGAGCTGTTGTAACCGTACGTTTTTCAATATTCGCACCTTGAATACCAATCACTTCCGTCAAATTATTATAAGCAAATTCATAGGTTGAGCCGATATAGCTTGGCATCGTGACACTTGAAACGGACTTCGCTACTTTTAACGTAATACGTGTCTTTGAAGTCAAATCATAAGTGCTGCCTGCTGCTGGTGTTTGATCAACAACTGTTCCTGCCGCATACTCACTACTTTCAACTTCTTCTGTTTTAATTAAGCCTTTTGAAACCTTGTATTTTTGTACCAGATTGTTGATAGCATCTGCTCTTTTCTGACCTTTATAATCTTCCATAATAAAAGTTTTAGTCCCTTTTGAGACAATCAGATCCACCGTACTGCCCTCACGACGTTGCGTTCCCGCTTCTGGATTGGTGCGAATAACTGAATCTTTTTTAACAGAATCACTGTATTCGTCTTTTTCCTTGCCAACTTTCAAACCTGCAGTTTCGATTGCAGAACGTGCTTGGGCAATAGTTTTTCCAGTAACATCTGGGATTTTTACATTTGACGGACTCAAATAGACTAAAGCCACCAGAGCTACGATGACTAAAACCACCGCTGATAACAAAACTTTATAGCGCGTTCTTAAACGGCGCTTCTTTTTTGCTTTTGGCGTAGGCGTAGGCTTACTACTGACTACCTCTTTTGTAGGAGCAGGTGTTGACTTCGTCGCAGAAGTCAAGGTATTTTGTGATACTTTCGGCAGTGTCTTTGTGTCTGCTTTAGCAGTGTCATCAAAAACTAGCTTTTTCTCATTTCGACGGTCAGCAGATAAACAGCTTGATAAATCCACATACATTTCTGCAACTGACTGATAACGATCCGTCAATTTTTTTGCCGTTGCCTTGATGACTACATTTTCTAATGCTTGTGGAACATTTGGATTTTCAGCAATAATGGACGGTAGGGGCTTTTGGAAATGTTGTAGGGCAATCGTAACAGCACTATCTCCATCATAAGGGATGTGTCCCGTCAACATTTCATAGAAAATAATCCCCATAGCATAAATATCACTTTGAACTGTTGCTTTTGACCCACGTGCCTGTTCTGGTGACAAATAATGTACAGACCCCAACATAGAGTTGGTTTGCGTTAAGCTCGTTTCTGCAAAAGCTACTGCAATTCCAAAGTCAGTTACTTTTGCATCGCCATCTGGAGTTAAAAGGACATTTTGAGGTTTTAAATCACGGTGAACAATCCCATGCGTATGCGCCAAACGCATCGCCAAAAGGATTTGTCCCATGATTCGCACCGCTTCTTCATTGGACAAAGGAGCATGCTCTTTGATATAGCGTTTCAAGTCAAGTCCAGCCACATACTCCATTGCTAGATATTGCTGGCCTTCTTCTTCTCCAATGTCGGTAATCCGGACAATATGAGGATGATCCAAATCTGCCATGGCTCGCGCCTCTCTTTGAAAACGCGCTACAGCAATCGGATCTGTCTGGTAATTGGTTCTTAGAACCTTAACCGCGACTTCTTCCCCGTCTAAAATCAAGTCTTTCGCCAAGTAGACATCTGCCATGCCTCCTCGACCAATTTGTTTGATGATTCTATATCGTCCGGCAAATATCTTGCCGACTTGAATCATTCTGCATCCTCCTTATGATAATGAACCAGGGCAACTGTAATATTGTCCAGACCGCCTGCATTGTTTGCAAAGCGAATCAAGGTTTCCGCTTTTTCTGAAAGAGCAATATCACTTGTCATAATATCATAAATTTCACTTTCTGAAATCATATTGGACAAACCATCGCTATTCAAAATAATGTAATCATCATCTTCTAAGCTAATCATGCCAACATCAGGCTGCACTTCGCCTCTTTGACCGATTGATTGTGTGATGATGTTGCGTTGTGGGTGACGTTCTGCTTCCTCAGGCGTAATTTGTCCTGCTTTGAGCAATTCATTCACCAAGGAATGGTCGCTTGTCAATTGCTTGTAACTGTCACCACGCACCAAACCAATACGAGAATCCCCTACATGAGCATAAATTGCTTGATTGCCAATAATTGCTAAGGCTTCAAGCGTCGTTCCCATGCCTTTATATTCTTCATCTTGACCAAATTGGTGAACTTTTTGATTTTCTGTTTCGAGATGTTCTGCGAACCACTCACGGACACCATTAATAGAATCAATTTGAGTATCCACCCAAGCGGCACCGAGGTCTGTTACTGCCATTTCACTAGCAATATTACCGGCACGGTGACCTCCCATACCATCTGCTAAAAGAACCATTGTCATACCAGCACGATTAACAAATTGATTGGCATAATCTTGATTATTTGTACGCTTCTGACCAACATCTGTTAATAATGAAATTTCCATACTGTCAGTTTCCTCCTTTAGGATATTCGTTTGAATTGACTGATGAAAAATCCGTCACTTCCATACAATTCTGGCGTAATTAAAATACAGCCATCTTTTAGAATATCCTGTCTATTATGTTCTAGTTTTACCTGTTTAAAATCTGGATGAGCTGTTAAAAACTGCTCAACAACTTGAAAATTTTCTTGCGAAACAATCGTACAGGTACTGTAAGTTATTATACCACCTTTTCGCAAGCTTTGACAAACACTATCCAGTATCTCAAGCTGAATTTTTTGCAACGAGGCAAAATCTGCATTTTCTTTATTGTATTTAATATCTGGTTTCCGTCGGATCAGGCCAATTCCTGAACATGGTGCATCGACTAAAATTTTATCAAAGGCATCTGCCCCAAAAGTTTCAAAAACCTTTCTCGCATCTAGCTTTTTCGTAATCACTTTATCTGCCACACCTAAGCGCTGTGCATTTTCTTTTATCAGAGCCAACTTATGCTCATAGAGATCTAATGCCGTGACCTGCCCTGTCGTTAAGTAAGAAGCAATGTGCATGGTTTTGCCACCCGGCGCACTGCATGCATCTAGCACTTTTTCATCGCCACGCAATTCAAGACTTGGCGCAACCAATTGGCTAGACTCGTCTTGAATAGTAATAGCTCCTTCTTCAAACAAGGCATGCCCTGCAAAATGACCGTGGTTTTTCACCAGCGCACTCGGAGCTAATAGCGAATCTTCTGCCTGCAACACTTGTTTCAACTCTTCTTTACGGCTTAAATCCCCCACTCGAACACTGGCTTTATTCCGAAGAAATAAACTCTCAAAAATGGCTAGAGCTCGTTTTTCACCGTACTCTTCAATCAGCACTTTAACCAGCCAAACTGGCAGAGAATACTGAATAGAATAGCGTTTGTTTTTACGTTTAATACTGCCTATATCTGCCACACCGTCCCGCAATAATCCTCGCAGTACTGCATTGGCGAACTTTTCGCTTCCCTTTTTTCGCACCTTTGCCAACTCTACCGCTTCATTGACGACCGCATGCGCCGGAATTTTATCAAGATACAGTATCTGATACAAGCTCATCAGTAAGAGAAAATAAAGCCAAGAATCTAACTTATCTCGATCTTCAATAACATGAGACAAATACCATTCTAAAGTGATTTTACGTGCAACGGTACCATATACGATTTCTGTTACAAGTCCTTTGTCTGCAGAACTTAAAGGCACTTCTAGCAAAGCCTGATTGAGAGCGATATTAGAATAAGCTCCTTCTGAAAAAACTTCTTCTAAAACTGCAAGAGCCGTTTGCCGCGCTGTATTTATTTTATTGACCAAAGAAATCACCTACTGATAATTGCCGTCCCAGACCATTCAGAAAATCAACGATAGTCATTTTGGGCTTTCCAGCTGGCTGTACTGTTTTCAGAGAAAGTGCGCCCTCACCAGCTGCTACAATCAATTCTTTTTTCCCGATAGCAAGAATTTCTCCTGGTTGACCAGCTCCTTCTACTGGAGTGGCTTCGTAAATTTTAAAACGGTCTCCATTTAAAAGCGTATGCGCGACTGGCCATGGATACATGCCTCGAATCTGATTAAAAATTTGTCGATTGGTCTTGGTCCAGTCAATTCTCTCCTCTTCTGGTGAAATATTTGGTGAAAAAGTAACTTGATTTTTGTCTTGCGGAACAGGCTTTATATCCCCAGACAAATAGCTCGGCAAAGTGTCCAGCAACAAATCGCGTCCTACAAGTGCTAACTTTTCAAACATCGTCCCAACATTGTCTGTTTCCTCAATAGGAATCGCTCGATGCGCAATCATATCCCCCGCATCCATCTCTTTAACCATTTCCATAATAGTCACACCGGCTTCTTTGTCACCATTGCTAATGGCGTAGTGAATGGGAGCTCCTCCGCGGTATTTGGGTAATAGAGAAGCATGCACATTAACGGCAAAACAAACTGAATCTAGCAATTTGCTTGGTAGAAATTGACCGAAAGCTGCTGTGACGATACCATCAGCGTTTAAATTCATCAAACTATCTAATTCAGCACTTTTAGACAATTTCTCTGGCTGATAGACGGGTAAGCCATAGTCTAAAGCCAGTTCTTTAACAGGCGTCATACGGATTTCTTTTTTGCGCCCTACTGCACGATCTGGCTGGGTTACAACTGCCAAAATCTCGTACTGCTTGCTTTCCAATAATCCTTTGAGCACTGTTGCAGAAAAATCTGGCGTTCCCATAAAAATAATGTTTGTCATGGTTTCCTCACATTCTTTTTTACTATTATATCAGAAGAAGTCGTGTATTTCTTTAAAAAAGGCTAAAAATAAGGCTACATAAAACTTTGTGGCTCATGATCAATACTCAAGCGTAAGTCTTTATTGATCTTTTCTTGCGTCCAATCCAAAATCTGATTCAACACATCTTGCAAGTGTTCTTCAAAACGGTATTTAATAATCAATTGATAGTGATAGAGGTTGTGAGTGCGGGCAATCGGCTTAGGAGTTGGTCCCAATATCTGAACCTTATCTGACAAGCCAGAACGTATCATATTCAAGACTTCGTATGACTTTTTGACGACCTCTGCTTCTATTTTATGAGACAAGGTAAGTCCCACCGTAAAATAATAAGGTGGATAGGCCAACTGCTTTCTGATACTCATTTCATAAGCATAAAAGCCCTCATAATCCTGATTTTTCGCAAAAGTAATCGCATAATGCTTCGGATTGTAACTTTGAATAATCACATGACCTTCCTTTTCAGCTCGTCCTGCACGCCCAGCAACCTGAGTTAAGAGTTGAAAGGTGCGCTCAGATGAACGAAAATCTGGCAAATTCAAAGCCGTGTCTGCATTGAGCACTCCAACGAGAGTGACATTCGGGAAATCCAGCCCCTTTGCAATCATCTGCGTTCCCAGTAAAATATCTGCACGCCCTTCACCAAATTCTTTTAAGATTTGTTCGTGACTGCCCTTTTTACGAGTGGTATCAACATCCATTCTCAAAATTCGAGCTTGCGGAAAGGCTTCTGCTAATTCACCGTAGGCTTTTTGTGTCCCAGTTCCATAGTATCGAATGCTCCGACTGGAGCAATTCGGACAAGTATGAGGAATCCCTTTTGAGAAACCACAATAGTGACAATTCATACTTTTCGTATCCATATGCAAGGTCAAGGAAATATCGCAGTTTGGACAGGTATCAACCGTTCCGCATTCACGACACATGACAAAACTAGAATAGCCACGTCGGTTCAACATCAAAACAACCTGTTCTTTCTTATCTAGTCGATCTTGGATTGCCTCTAACAGAACCGGAGTGAAATTACTAGCCTCATTTTGCCCAATATAATCACGAAAATCCACAATTTCCACTTCAGGAATCTGAGCTTGTGGCTTGGCTCGCTTGGTCAATTGCAAAAAGTGATACACACCTTTGCCAGCCCGCGCTCTGCTTTCTAAACTCGGCGTCGCCGACCCCAACACCAGAACGGCTTGATTATACTTTGCACGTAGTAAAGCGACATCTCGTGCATGATAGCGTGGATTGGAGTCTTGCTTGTAACTCGCTTCATGCTCTTCATCAATGATAATTGCACCAATATTTTTTAACGGAGCAAAAATAGCAGAACGAGCACCAACAACAACTTGCGCTTCTCCTCGCTCAACTTTGCGCCATTCATCGTACCTTTCCCCATTTGAAAGGCCTGAGTGAAGAATGGCTACTTTCTTTCCAAAACGCGCAATAAAACGATTGGTAACTTGTGGTGTCAAGGAAATTTCAGGCACTAACATAATGGCTGTCTTGCCACGGCTGAGCGCCTCTTGAATGACCTGCAAATAAACCTCCGTCTTACCGCTACCTGTCACTCCTTCTAGTAGAAATGGCTTACCACCATGCCCGATTTGCTGCGTGATAGCTTGAACCGCAGCTCCTTGCTCTTCATTTAGCACCAGTGCAGAATCCGTTGCAACATTTTCAAAATAAGCCTCAGAACGACTAACTTCTTTTTCAATGATTTGTACAGCCTCTTGCTCCACAAAATAATGAATGACCTCTCTTGAAAAATGCTCTTTCAAATCCGCCAAACGGTACATGTCAGTCTGAGCTTGCAAAACGTCTCGCAAGGCTTGCTTTTTTTTCGCCCGTTGGGGAATGACTAGCTGCTCCAAAATTCCTTGATTAACCTGATACCATTTTTCTGTTTTAATATGCTTTTGATCTATCGCTTGGTATTCTACCTGAATCGCCCCTTGCCGTGTCAAACGCATTACCTTAGCTTGCAGCTCTTTATCAAGCGATGAGAAATGTTGCTGCTCTGCATTGCCAAAAATAAGCAGTCTATCTTGTTCATTCAAAGAAAGTTGAGCATGGAGAATCTTATCATAGCTAGAATTCAAAAATCCCGGCAACATAGCTTTTAAAATTGAAATTTTGTAAGAAAAGACAGATTTTCTCAATTCTTCTGCCAACCACAGTTGCTCCTCATTTAAAACTGGCGTAAAGTCCAAAACCTCTACAATCTCTTTCAATTCTGGTGTCGTTTCTTCTGTCAGCTCTACGACAATACCTTGAATCAAGCGATTGGCTTTCCCAAAAGGCACATGCACACGCATACCAACTTCCAGCATAGTTGAAAATTCTTTCGGAACCGCATAACTGTAAGGTTTATCGGTCTGCATTAAAGGGACATCCACAATGACTTTTGCAAGTTGCACATTCTCACCACCTCTCATTTCTCATTAAAAGAAAAAATAAGATTGAGCTGACCCAACCTTAAATCTTTTCACCCTCTTCTTTTTCCTTGGCAATTTGTTCTTTGATTTTACGCTCTTCTTCTTCTCTGCGCAAGCGTTCTTCCTCAGCACGCCGACGAACTGCTTCTCGCTTGCCTTCAGGATCTGGGTGAATCCCAACATTGCCAGATTCGATTTCTTCCAAAGCACGAAGTGTTGATTTGACAGACTTAAATTCTTGGGTCGGAGCTGCTCCCTCTTCCAATTCATGAGCACGTTTTGCTTCAAGAATCACCAAGGAATATTTTGAAGGCACCTTATCAAGCAAGGTGTCAATTGAAGGTTTTAACATCATAATCTTGTACCTAATTTCTAAATTCTTATCTTACTGAAAGTTGTTCTGACAGCATATCTTGATAGTGACCTATGACACGTTCCACGCGGAAATGCTCTGCTTCAATGACGCGCTTGACACGCTCAGCCGCTAACGGAACTTCATCATTGACAATCGCATAGTCGTATTCGCGCATGAGAGCAATTTCTTCTCTCGCTTTGGCAATGCGTTTTGCAATCACCTCTGCGCTATCTGTTCCACGTCCCACTAAGCGATCTTGCAATTCCACCAAATCAGGTGGCGTCAAAAAGATAAAGACAGCATCCGGCACTTTTTTCTTCACCTGAAGCGCTCCTTGAACTTCAATCTCAAGAAAAACATCAATCCCTTTATCTAAAGTTTCATTCACATAGGTCAAAGGAGTCCCATAGTAGTTGCCAACATACTCTGCATACTCTAACATCTGACCTTGCCGAATCAACTCCTCAAACTCTTCTCGCGTACGGAAAAAATAGTCAACCCCATCCACTTCACCGGGACGTTGAGCACGAGTTGTCATGGACACAGAGTATTGAAACTGATTGTCTGAGCTTTCAAAAATCTCACGTCGAACCGTTCCCTTCCCCACACCTGAGGGACCAGAAAAAACGATTAACAAGCCACGATCCGCCATCATATCTCCTTCATTGTCTTTCTATCTAGTGTAACAAAAAAGCAGTATTTTTTCAACTGCTTTTTAGCATAGGTAGATGCTTGTTTTTTGAGAAAACAATGCAAGTCACTCTTACTTGCCTAAAATTATACATTAGCTAGATAAACATTCATTCTTAGTAATGTCTATTTGGCATAATCCACAGCACGCATTTCCCGAATGACCGTCACTTTGATATTACCTGGATATTCGAGGTTGTTCTCAATCTTTTCACGCACATCATGAGCCAAAATAGTAATCTTATCGTCTTTGATTTGACCAGGATTGACCATAATCCGAATCTCACGACCCGCTTGTAAAGCAAAACTATTTTTCACACCTTCAAAACTATTGGCAATTTCTTCCAAGTCTTGCAGGCGCTTGATATAACTTTCAAGGGATTCGCTGCGAGCACCTGGACGAGCCGCACTAAGCGCATCAGCTGCTGCAACAATAACTGCAATCACACTTTCAGGTTCTACATCACCATGATGACTGGCAATTGTATTGACCACAATTGGATGTTCCTTATACTTACGAGCCAATTCTGTTCCAATTTCTACGTGGCTACCTTCCACTTCACGGTCAATGGCTTTGCCAATATCGTGAAGGAAGCCTGCACGGCGAGCTAAGTTAGCATTTTCACCAAGCTCACTTGCAATGACCCCAGATAGCTTAGCAACTTCAACAGAATGACGCAATACATTTTGTCCATAAGATGTACGGAACTGCAAGCGTCCCATAATCTTCATCAAATCCGGATGTAAGTTTGGTGCACCGATTTCATAAGCCGCTGCTTCACCATATTCACGAATCTTATGGTCAATTTCCAGACGATTTTTCTCTACTAATTCTTCAATGCGAGCCGGGTGGATACGACCGTCTTTTAACAGAGCTTCCATTGTCATGCGTGCAATTTCACGTCGAATAGGGTCAAAACCAGATAAAGTCACCACTTCTGGTGTATCGTCAATAATGACATCAATACCCGTTAAACTTTCAAAGGTTCGAATATTCCGACCTTCACGTCCAATAATGCGACCCTTCATCGTATCATCCGGCAGATGAACTGTTGAATTGGTTTGTTCCGCAACATAGTCACCTGCAATCCGTTGCATGGCTTGAACTAAAATATCCTTTGCCACCTTATCAGAACGTTCTTTGACTTCTTGCTCTGCTTCACGAATACGCGTCGCAATTTCCTTTGATAGCTTATCTTCAGTCTGAGTGAGAATGATATCTCTGGCTTCAGTTTGTGAGAGTGCAGCAACACGTTCTAATTCTGCTTCTTTGTATTGCTCCAACTCTGTCAGTTTGTTTTCACGCGCCTCAAGGTTTTTGTTTCTATCAGAAATACTTTGTTCTTTCTGTTCGAGTGTTTTTTCTTTGCTGGTCAAATTGTCATCTTTACGATCAAGACTTGTCGCACGTTCTGTCAAACGACTTTCCAATTGCTTCAACTCTTGACGATCAGATTTAAATTCTGCCTCAACTTCTTCTCGATATTTTCTGGCTTCTTCTTTTGCCTCTAACAGTGCTTCTTTTTTAAGGGATTTACTTTCGCGCTTCACTTCTTTTAATAACAAATCCGCTTCGCGCTCAGCTTGTCCACGTAAATTAGTTGCTTCTTGTTCAGCATTTAAAAGAGTAAGTTCCGCAGCTTCTTTCGCTGATTTCATGCGAGCTGTGATACTTACATATCCAATGACTAAACCAATGATGACGGCAAAAACACCTGCAAAAATCATTTCCATGTTTTTACCTCAAATTATTGATATTGAATTGTAAAATTCTTAATTATTTTATCATAAAAATCAATTTTTCACAAACTAAATTCTTATAAATACGTGACTGTTTTCACATTCTTTTTCGCGAATCCTTTTTCCTGTCAGGCTTTGGTAAGCAGAATTTTTTTCTTTGCTAGAGTAAAATATGGTATAATTTATTAAAAGTAAAAGGAGTTCTATTTATGGTCAAAGAAGTCATTGTTGAAAGTTTTGAGTTGGATCACACGATTGTCAAAGCCCCCTACGTACGCTTGATTGGCGAAGAGGTGGGACCTAAAGGGGATATCATTTCCAACTTTGATGTTCGTCTGGTACAGCCTAATGAAGATGCCATTCCGACCGCTGGACTTCATACGATTGAACATCTGCTAGCTAAGCTCATTCGTACTCGCATTGATGGTATGATTGATTGTTCGCCTTTTGGCTGCCGTACCGGCTTTCACATGATTATGTGGGGTCAACATAGCTCAACTGAAATTGCTAAAGTCATTAAAGCTTCTCTAGAGGAAATTGCTGAAGCAACCACTTGGGAAGATGTCCCTGCTACAACTATTGAATCTTGTGGCAATTACAAAGATCACAGCCTCTTTTCTGCCAAAGAATGGTGCAAACTGATTTTAGAGAAAGGCATTTCCGACGATGCTTTTGAGCGGCATCTTGTGTAAAATTAAAAAAATAGGTTGGGATAAAAGTCCAACCTCAAATATAAAAAGCGAACAAAACTAGTTTTCTGGTAATCAGAATTCTGCTTTGTTCGCTTTTCGCATTTAATTATAGATTTGAAGGGCTTAATAATTAAGATTCTTAAAAATTGAAATCTTTTTGTCCCACTCTCATTTTCTTTTTTATTGACGAATCAAATAATCAAACGCTCCCAAAGCTGCCGTCGCTCCTGAACCCATTGAAATAATGATTTGTTTATAAGCGCTATCGGTACAATCACCTGCTGCAAAAATTCCTGGAATATTTGTCGCGCCATGCTTATCAACAATGATTTCGCCGCGCTCATTTAAAGCCACTGAACTATTCTTAAGCCAGTCTGTATTTGGTAAAAGACCAATTTGAACAAAGACACCGCTGAGTTCGATTTTATGTTCTTCATTATTCGCACGATCGAGATAAGTAATAGCTTCAACTTGATCGGAACCATGAATTTCTTTTGTTGCTACATTGGTTAGAACCGTCACGTTTTTAAGTTGGTATACCCGATCTTGCAATACTTGATCGGCTTTCAACGTTGGTAGAAATTCTAACACATAAACATGCTCTGCCAGACCAGCCAAGTCAATCGCTGCTTCAATTCCAGAATTTCCTCCACCGATAACAGCCACTTTTTTACCTGTAAAAATAGGACCGTCACAATGTGGACAATTGGTTACACCTTTTGTTCGGAATTCTTCTTCACCAGGAACATTAACATTTCGCCAGCGAGCACCAACAGAAAGAACTGCCGTTTTCGCTTTCAGAACAGCTCCATTTTCAAGTTCCACTTCAATCAATTCCTTTTTCTCAATGTTCTTCACACGTTGATTCTTCATGATATCAATTGGATATTTCTTGGCATGTTCTTCTACTTGCGCCATCAGCTTAGGTCCTTCAGTGTAAGGCGTGCCAATCATATTTTCAATACCAACGGTCTCCATGACTTGTCCACCGAAAGTTTCAACGACCATACCTGTACGAATTCCCTTACGAGCAGCATAAATAGCTGCGCTGCTTCCTGCAGGTCCGCCCCCAACGACCAACACATCAAATGGTTCTTTTTTGTCAAATTCTTCACTTGAAGCAGGTCCAGAAATTTTGTCAAGCAGTTGCTCAATTGTCATACGACCATTCGCAAATTCTTCACCATTTAGAAAAACCGTTGGGACAGCCATGATCTTTTTGTCTTCAACTTCTTGTCTAAACATGCCTCCTTCGACCATTGTGTGGCTGATGTTAGGATTCAGAATAGCCATCACATTGAGAGCTTGCACAACGTCTGGACAATTATGACAGGTTAAGCTGACATAAGTTTCAAAATGAAGTGATTGCTTAATAGCTTGAATTCGGTTTACAACAGCATCTTCTACTTTTGGTGCGCGACCAGAGACTTGTAACAAAGCAAGCACAAAAGATGTAAATTCATGCCCCAAGGGAAGACCTGCAAATTGAACACGACCTGCTTGACCAACTTGTGTCACGGTAAAACTTGGTTTACGGTTAGTTTCTGTATTTTCCAGTGATAAGCGAGGAGACATTGCTACAATTTCATCTAGAAAAGCCCGCACCTGCTCAGAACGCTCATCTTGACCTAAAGACGCTTGAAATACAACATCAGATTCTAAAAGTTCCAAGTATTGCTTCAGTTGTGCTTTAATTGTTTCATCTAAAGCCATATAAGCCTCCTTAAATTTTACCAACTAAATCAAGACTTGGAGTCAGCGTTTCAATTCCTTCTTTCCACTTAGCTGGACACACTTCACCTGGATGGCTACGTACATATTTTGCAGCATGGATTTTGTCAATCAAGACAGAAGCATCACGCCCAACACCGTCTGCATTGATTTCAAGTGCTTGTACAACTCCATCCGGGTCAATGATAAAAGTACCGCGTTGAGACAACCCACTTTCATCTAACACATCAAAACCAAGCGAAATAGCATGAGATGGATCACCAATCATGATGTATTCAAGTTTTCCAATGGCATCTGAATGATCATGCCAAGCTTTATGTGTAAAATGCGTATCTGTTGAAACAGAATAAACTTCCACACCTAGTTCTTTAAGAGCTGCATACTGCTCTTGCAAATCCTCCAACTCAGTCGGACAAACAAATGAAAAATCAGCAGGATAGAAGCAAACGACGCTCCAATGACCTTTTAAATCTTCACTAGAAACTGTGATAAATTTCCCGTTTCCAGCGTGATAAGCATCTGCTGTAAACTCGACAATTTCCTTACCAATAAGTGACATAAGATTACCTCCAAAATTAGTTTTATAATAAAATAAAAATCTTATAAGCCCATTATAGCCTATAAGATTTTTAGTGTCTAATATCTTGCTTGAAAACGTTTCCTAATAATCCAAAGCATCTGCGTAACCCGCGCCATTTCCTACAAAATAACCCGTTTTACAGTTAATACTAAAGAGGTAGGTTCCGTCTGTTCTAAATAAATTGTAATAACCATTTCCGTTGATAATATTCACACGTTCAAGAATATAATTATCTCCTGTGAAATAGCCACGTTCCCGTGAGGTTGCCAAGATTTTTTCTAACACACCAGGATTGAAATTCCAAGCTGGATTATTACTGTCGTTAATTTTAGTTTGGTCGTACGGCACTCGGCTCAACTGACGCTGTAAATTCGTGCCTGACGCTGGTGCTGCTGGAGCAGTTGCTTGCGCTGGTACAGAAGCTGGTTGTTCTGCTACAGGTGCTTGAGCGGAGCTTTGTGACGGTGCAGCAGCAGCCTCAGATTGAGGAGCAGAGGTTTGTTGATTCTTTCCTAAGCTAATCGCAGATTTCAACACCTTATCCAAGTCCGTATTTCCAGTTGTGACATCTGTAAATTTAGCATCAGCCTTAACCTTTGCTTTAGTATCCAAAACACCATCTGTAATAGCTGCTGAAGTGAATTGTGCATTCACATTTTGAACAGCTTCAACTTGTTTGACCAAACTATCATATTTTGCTTTGGCAACATTGTATTCGTTGGTGTTTTTTAATTTTTCTAGTGCTACTTTCAATTTATCTAAATTGCCAAAACTACTATTTTTCAAAGCTAATTTATTGGCATCTGTAAAGAATGAATCATAAAGATTATTAAAAGCCTTCAAATCCTTATTTTCAGAGCTAGAAGTAGTAGAAGATTTACTGGTTTGGCTCGTTGAATTTGTAGCTGGCTTTGCTTGCTTTCTATTCAACGACAGATAAACAGTCCCACCGATTAGAGCCAGTAAAGCAACACTCGCTACAGAATAGAGGACTTTCTTATTTTTATAAAATGGAACTTTCTCCGTTTCCATTTCTTCATCTAACGCTGTAAAAGTCGGATAGCTTTCCATTGACTCAGTTGAACTCACAGGAATATCATCCATTTCAGGCTGAATTGGTTCCATTATTTTTGTCTCAGCCTCTAACTCCTCTGGAGTTTGTGTACTGTTTTCTTCCGAAGTTTCTTGCGGTTCTGCTTCGCTGGCTGCAAGTGCAGCTACTGTTTCATCAAAGGCAGACTCCTCAGACGCTACCTCTGCAGATTCTAGGGGGGCTTCCTCTTGAACCTCATCGTGCATCTCCTGGATAAATTCTGCCAAGTCTAACTGGCTCAGTTGGTCTTGATCTTCTGCTTCAGACATTTCTTCTGCAGATTGAGCCGAAAATTTCCCAGCTTCAATTTCTTGACGGTGCTGTTTAATGTATTTATCCAGCACATTATCCTCTTCCGTCACTCCTGCTTCAAGTTCTTCGCTTTTTCGAGCAGCCTGACCAATTGTCATTTCTTTAGCTGTTTCAAAATCAAGAATTGATTCTTTTTCTTCTTGTTCTGGCAAATGTTTTTCGTCTTTACTCACGGCAAATCCTTTCTAATCTATTTGGCGTTTGACTCTCTGACCAAAATATTGATACAAATCAACTTTTAAAGTCCCGTTATAGAGTTTGCGTTTTTTATCGGCTTGACTACCAAATTTTGCTTCAAATGCTTCATCACTCGTCAAGATAAACTTACTCCACGTCTTTAGTGACGCAAAAGTCCGCCCCATTTCTTGATAAAGCTTGGTTACAGCATCATCATCCAGCAATCTCTCTCCATAAGGGGGATTGGAAACAATGACACCATTTATCTTGTCGGTATGCAAATCTTGCAAGCGCATTTGCTTGAAAACAATCTGCTCAGAAACACCTGCTTCTTCGGCATTTCGCTTGGCAATCTCCACCATACGTGCATCAATATCAGTCCCTAAAATATCAAGCTGAATGTCTTGCTTAATCTGTCCTAAAGCTCTAGCGCGAACATGCCTAATCAAGTCTGAGTCAACCCAATTCCACTCTTCAAACGCAAAATGGCGATGAAGCCCCGGTGCTATATTCATGCCAATCATAGCTGCTTCAATACAGAAAGTTCCTGAACCACAGGTTGGATCAATCAAAGGCTTATCTGGATACCAATTGGACAAGAGCAAAATCGCAGCCGCCATATTTTCTTTAATCGGTGCACCACCTTTTTCAGTCCGATAACCACGTTTAAAGAGACTAGAACCTGTCGTATCGATTAAGACAGTTGCCACGTCTTTCAAAATAGAAACTTCAATCTTGAACTCTGCTCCATTTTCTATCAAGGGAACGCCTTCGGGTCGAGCATAGCGCTTTTGCAGCTTCTTGACTACTGCTTTTTTAGAAATAGCCTGCACACTTGGTTCATTGTGAAGTTTTGATTTGACACATTTTGCTTTGGCAATTGGAAATTTAGCTCCCAGCGGTAGATAATTCTCCCAATCCAGCGCAAAAACTCCCTGAAATAATTCCTCAAAGGTCTTAGCCGGAAAGCTACCAACAACAATCTTAATGCGGTCTGCCGCGCGCAACCAGAGATTCGTTTCAATAATGGTTTCAACAGTTCCGTCAAACCGCACGCGCCCATTCTCTACTAGACATTCTATGCCAAGATTTCTGATTTCACGACCAACCACAGCCTCTAAACCAGCCGCAGCAGTCGCAATCAACTTAAATTTTGTTTTCATTCGTCCTCTCAAAATAAAAGCTAGCATAATACGCTAGCTAAACCTATATGCAACTTTCTATAAGCCATGTTTTGTTCCAGAAATAACTAGGTATCATTTCCTTCGATAATCATCTGTCTACTGTTTCCAGTCAGAATGCTGCGTTCGTTTCCACGCATTCCGTGCCCCGACCAAAGTTTGGGTTGCTAGCTTGAGGGGTTTACCGCGTTCCACTTCTTGCGTTTCCGCAAAAACTACGTCACTGTGGCACTTTCAGACCTATTTTGACTTATCAAAGACTTAGCCATTTCAGTCGCCGTAACGGATACTTCCGTCCCTAGGCTTATTGTTTCACCTAGCACAAACACTACGAGCATCACAGCCCGTGCTAGCATGGACTTTCCTCATGAAAAGACGAACTCTTCACGCGATTATCCAAAAATTGCACATTACTTATTAAATTTCGTTATTTAAGATTTGCTTGCCGAATACTTCTTTTTCCAAACGATTTAAGCGTTTTAAAATATCAAAATTTGTCAGCGTAGCAGATGCCGCTTGAGGGGTTTCCATGATAGATTGCGTCAAAGGTGAAGTTGCCGCCTCATTTGACTTTTTAGCGAGTTCTGCTTTCAAACGAGCATTTTCTTCACGCAGTTCCTTTACCAAAGCAGCATATGTCTCGTAATCTTTAATGACATCATCTAAAAATTCGTCCACTTCAACCTTGCTATAACCACGGACACCAACTTTAAAATCTTGATCAAAAATATCTTTCGGTGTGTAAATAATGCTAGCCATTTCTCTCTCCATTCTCGTTCATTACTTTAATTATATAAAAAATGAACCGCAAAAATCAAGGTTAAACATCTAATTTTCGGAAAAATTTTCTGCGACCTCATTCAAGTCATCAAATGTTAATTGTTTGATAAAGTATTGTTCTTGTTTCTTCATCATTTGGTAAAGATATTTTAAATTTGTTTCATTTTCTTCATCGTAAAAAATATAAGCCCCGTCTGTATTACTGAGTAGAAAGTGATTGTAATCACGAAATTGGCTGGGATTTTCATAATGAGGATAGGCGTATTTAACAAAATCCACCTGTTTAAAACGACTTAATTTTTCTTGATTGGCTTCATCCCAGTTTTCACCTTGATTCTCAAAAGTAAAAATCGTCGCAATTTGAAAATCGTAATCTTGCTGCAATTTTTTTGCAACCTCTAGTGCCCAAACTTCAAAACCTAAGTTCCCAGTAAAAATCAGCCACTCCGCACCTTCTTCCAATAAACGCGTCAAATCTCGCTGAATGGCTTTTTTAATAATCTTGATTCGAGGGTCTTTGTCATTAAAAATTCCCAAATCAAAATTCCGATAACCTACTATTAATACGCTAACCACTTAAATTATCCCTTTATTTCCTTTTTTATGTTATAATAGAGTGATGTTATTGTACCAATAAGGAGATATATGGTCAACTATCCACATAAAGTTTCCTCTCGAAATCCATTAAGACTTCCCAAAAAGAAGTCCGTTGACTTTGCGAATCGGGGAATGTCGTTTGAAAAAATGATCAATGAAACGAATGATTATTATCTTAGTCACGATTTAGCGGTCATTCACAAGAAACCAACCCCTATTCAAATCGTAAAAGTGGATTATCCCAGACGTAGTCGGGCAAAAATTGTTGAAGCCTACTTTCGACAAGCCTCTACAACAGACTATTCTGGTGTCTATCAGGGACATTATATAGATTTTGAAGCAAAAGAAACACATCAAAAAGCTTCCATGCCGATGAAAAATTTTCATGCTCATCAAATCAAGCACATGGAACAAGTCGTCAAACAAGGAGGAATTTGCTTCGTTTTATTGCACTTTTCAGCCTTAAAATTGACATATCTACTTCCTGCTCCTTATTTAATTAACTTCTTCAAGATTGACAAGGGGAAAAAGTCCATGCCACTTGACTACATTCAAAAGCATGGATATTCTATCTCACAGAATGGTCTTCCTAGCATTCCCTATCTTGAAATCATTCAACAAAATTTACTAGGTGGTAAAATAAATGAATAAGCAATCTTTACTGACAGCTGCAAAATATGTAGCTATCGGTCTCATTACATTATTTATGCTTGGAGTTGTAGCTGGTGGAGGAATTTTTCTCTATCAAGTTCACAAGGCACCTGCCTTGTCAGAAAAGAAACTAGTCGCCACAACTTCCAGTAAAATCTATGATAGTGAAAACAATCTTGTTGCTGACTTAGGTTCTGAAAAAAGGGTCAATGCGGCAACAAGTGATATTCCAACTGACTTAGTACGAGCTATCGTTGCAATTGAAGACCACCGTTTCTTCAATCATCGCGGCGTGGACTCTGTTCGTATTTTGGGTGCTTTCTTGAATAATCTGCGCAGAGGAAATCGACAAGGAGGGTCAACGTTGACGCAACAGTTGATTAAACTGACCTACTTCTCCACTTCAAGTGCCGACCAAACACTATCACGGAAAATTCAAGAAGCCTGGTTAGCTGTTCAATTAGAGCGGAAAGCCACTAAGCAAGAAATTATTACATATTATGTAAATAAGGTCTATATGTCAAATGGTAACTACGGTATGCAAACAGCTGCTCAAAGTTATTACGGCAAAGATTTGAAAGATTTGAGCTTAGCTCAAACTGCTTTATTGGCGGGGATGCCTCAGGCACCAAACCAATACGACCCTTATACAAAACCAGAAGCTGCCAAAAATCGTCGCAATCTTGTATTGTCAGAAATGTATAAACTCAAATACATCTCTGCTGAGCAATATGAAAAAGCAGTCAATACACCCGTCACAGATGGTCTGCAAAGCTTAAAAAATTCAGCTTCTTATCCTGCTTACATGGATAACTACTTAAAGCAAGTTATTGAGCAAGTCCAAGAAGAAACGGGTTATAACTTGCTGACGACGGGAATGGAAGTGTATACAAACGTAAACAGAGCGGCTCAAGAACGCCTTTGGAACATTTATAATAGCAATGAATATGTTGCTTATCCAGATGATGAATTACAAGTAGCTTCTACCATTATAGATGCTACAACTGGTAAGGTGATTGCTCAACTAGGCGCCCGAAATCAAGCTTCAAATGTTTCTTTTGGTACTAACCAAGCGGTTGAAACCAATCGCGACTGGGGCTCAACCATGAAACCGATTACGGATTACGCTCCAGCCATTGAAAATGGCATTTACACTTCTACGGCTGCTTACATTAGTGATGCTCCTTATCATTATCCTGGAACAACTACTCCAGTCTACAACTGGGATATGCGCTATTTTGGAAACATCACCATTCAGTATGCACTTCAAGAGTCTCGGAACGTTCCAGCTGTCAAGACGTTAGAAGCTGTCGGACTCAGCAAGTCTAAGAAATTCCTAAGCGGACTGGGCATTAATTATCCAGATATGGTATATGCAAATGCCATTTCAAGTAACACGACAAAATCCGATCGAAAATATGGTGCCAGCAGTGAAAAAATGGCTGCTGCCTATGCTGCTTTTGCAAATGGTGGAACTTATTACAAACCACAATATGTCAGCCGTGTTGTCTTTAGCGATGGAACCTCAAAAGATTTCTCTAATCAAGGTACAACCGCAATGAAAGAAACAACAGCTTACATGATGACAAATATGCTGAAAACAGTTCTTACATCTGGTACTGGGACCAATGCAGCTATATCTGGTGTCTATCAAGCTGGTAAAACAGGAACTTCCAACTATTCTGATAATGAATTGGCGAAACTAACGAAGCCTTATGGTGGCTCTAGTGTTGTGACTCCCGATGAACTCTTTGTTGGTTATACGCAGAAATATTCAATGGCGGTATGGACAGGTTACACTAATCGTCTTACTCCTGTTCTGGATGACGGTGTGAAAGTTGCAACAGATGTTTACCGTGCGATGATGTCTTACTTGTCTGAAAGCGGGACAGAAGACTGGGAAATGCCTAGCGGCCTTTATCGTAGCGGAAATTATGTCTTTTTAGCCAATTCCACTAATAGATACCAAGGAAATTATTATAATTCTACTTCCAGTTCGAGCCTTGAAGAATCATCATCTTCTTCAAGCAGCCAAGAAAGTTCTACCCAAGAGTCATCAAGCAGCTCTGCTTCATCAAGTACAGAACCGAGTGCTTCTACGTCTGCAAGTTCTCCTAATGGCGGTGGAAATTCAGAAACTCCTCCTTCACGAAACCGATAATGAAGAAGTTTCTGAAAGCCAAGCCGTTTAGAAGTTAACACCTTCAAATCAGAGTTTTGTAAAAATTAAAAAACACGAACAATCTTATAGCCAGTTATTTACTGGTCTTGATTGCTCGTGTTTTTAATATTTCATTCTCTTGCAGAGTCTTTTGAAGCAAGATTAAAAGTTTTATCCCACTTCTTTTTAATTCTTATTATTTGCTAGCCAAAGCTCCCATTGGATCCCATGGGGCAAGTACTTTTGGTTCTGCCTCATAAGCGGCTAGTTCTTCTGCTGTTAAGAATTCCTTACGGACAACGATTTGATAAGTGTACTCGTCCATCCAGTCGTCGCTGGCAACAAAATAACCTTTGTCTCCGACTTTGTCACCCCAAGAATTTTCTACTTTCCATTTTGTTGATTTTCCATTTTCATCCAAATCAACACCTGTCAAGACCATAGCATGGGTCATGAGACTTTCGCTGTAATCCAAACGTCCTGCCTTATCTTGTGTCAATTCAATATCCATACTTGAAGTAAAATCATACATATCATTCACCATCACACCAGCCTTGCGGTTGCTAGATTGACCGACATCAGAACCAAACCAAACAGTTTCTCCAGCCTGCATTTGAGCAATAGCCAGCTCTTTCAAACGCTCCATATTAACATTCAAATAACGAACGTCGCGTGCTCCTACGACATTTCCTAACATCTCAACAGTGTAAGATTTACCGTACGGTTTGTCAGTTGTAGGAGCATTGATGATTGAAACGTAATCATCTAATTGAAGGTCTACATATTTTTTGTAAAATGCTTGTGGTGTTAAGCCATTTTCACTGTGGAAATTGTTGTCTTTATCACGATAAGCAAAATCAAAAGTACGAGGTGGAAGTCCAAGTGACATTGCTAAGAAATTAAAGATTTCTTGTAAAAGCTCTTCTTTCTTAGCTTGGACAGCTGCTGTGTCTGCTCCACTAGTAACCAAGTCACGCAAGATTTGTGCATCTTGACGGAGTAATTTATTGAGATATTGGTTGAGCTCACGGCTATTGCTAGATGAAATGGATTCTGGGTAAACTGATTTTGGAACAACTCCATATTTTTCAAAAAGTGCCACAACCATATCCCATTGTCCGCCGTCTTGTTGAGGCGTATCTAAGAGGAATTTCACTTTGCGGCTAGTTAAGTCTTGGTCAGCTGTTGCTAAGACTTGCTCTAAGAACCAGTTGGATTTTTCATATTTATCCCAAAAGAATGTATGTGCTTGCGACAATTCAAATTCTTCCAATTGAAAGCCTGCAATCATTTTATGACGGAATGTATTGAGTGCTGCAAACATCCAGCAACGTCCAGATGCTTTTTGATTGCTGACTTTATCTTTGGTTAAGTCAATAGAAAACACAGGATTGTTTTCAATCGCACTGCTGCGCTTTTCAAGCGATGTTAATAAACCATTGTGGCTAACTGCATTTTCAATTGCAGCATACTTAGCAGTTGCTTCATAATTTGCATATAATTTATCTGTAAATTGTTGATCTATAGAATTCATAGATACCTCCTTCTAATTCTAAACACTATTATAGCTTATTTTCAAAATTCTTCAAACAAAAAGTTAGGCGCACCTAACTTTTTGTTATACAACTAATTTTAGTAGTCTTCGTATTCTAAAAAACGTGAGTCAGAACAATTCTCCTGCTTATTTCCAAAAATCATCGAAGATTGTAATCGGTAAATGGCGTTTATGCTCCCCTTTATGCCACCAAGATTCAATCCTTGCTTTCGTTTGGTCAGAAATGGTCTTACCTTCCAAATAGTCATCAATTTCGTTATAAGTGACACCGAGAGCGACTTCATCTGCAATGCCTGGCTTTTCTTCTTCCAGATCCGCAGTCGGTACTTTCTCATAGAGGGCAGGATCAGCGCCCAAGGCAGCCAACAGTTGCTTACCTTGCCGTTTATTGAGACGATAAAGGGGCAGAATGTCTGCACCACCATCACCAAATTTCGTAAAGAATCCTGTGACGTTTTCTGCGGCATGATCCGTTCCAACCACTGCTCCTTTATAAGAGCCTGCTAAAGCGTATTGCGCAATCATGCGACTACGAGCTTTAATATTGCCTTTATTGAAGTCTGAGACAGTTGCTCCTGTAGCCTCAACCGCTTTTGTCATAGCGTCTGCACTTTCTTTGATGTTAACCACAAGACTGACATCCGGCTGGATAAAAGCAAGAGCTCGCTGTGCATCGTCTTCGTCAGCCTGCACTCCATACGGCAAGCGCACTGCGATAAATTGATAGCTAGCATCGCCAGTCTCAGCTCGCATTTCCTCTATTGCTAATTGCGCCAAACGTCCTGCTAAAGTGGAATCTTGTCCGCCCGAAATTCCCAAAACATAGGTTTTCAAAAAGGAATGTTTTTTTAAATAATCCTTTAAAAAATCAATGGATTTACGGATTTCTTCTTGTGGATCAATGACAGGTTTCACACCTAATTGCTGGACAATCGTTTCCTGTAAGGTCATTTTGTTTCTCCCATTTGGCTTGCTTTTTTGCGCATTTGATCAATCAAATCCACCTTATCTTGCCATACATCACGTGCCAAATCCACAGGATAATCTTGCGGATTGAGAACCCGTTTGTACTCGTCCCACAACCTTTCAAACTCTTTGCGAGCATATGTTTGGATTTCTGTTAAGCTTGGCAATTGATACACAAGTTGACCTTGTTTAAAAATATCTACCAACAGAGGTACTGCATCAAAATTTATCACAGTTTTATTAATGTAAGTGTAGGTCGGATGAAACATTTCCAATTCGGTGATAGCATTCACGTCTACACCGTCATAAGTGATGTAATCCCCTTCCGACTTCCCTTTTGCACGGCTAGTAATCCGCCAAACTTGTTTTTTACCCGGCGTTGATACTTTCTCCACATTATTAGAGAGCTTGATCGTATTACGCAAATTGCCATGTTCATCTTCGATAGCCACAATCTTATAAACGGCTCCCAGTGCTGGTTGGTCATAAGCCGTGATGAGCTTAGTTCCAACGCCCCACACATCAATCTTGGCCTTTTGCATTTTTAAGTTGAGGATTGTGTTTTCATCCAAGTCGTTAGAAGCGTAGATTTTAGCATTTGGAAAACCAGCTTCATCCAACTGCTGGCGGACTTTTTTAGAAATATAAGCCAAATCCCCTGAGTCAATCCGCACTCCAAGGAAATTGATTTTATCCCCCATTTCACGCGCTACTTGAATCGCTGCAGGCACACCGAGACGGAATGTATCATAGGTATCCACCAAGAAAACACAGTCATGGTGCGTTTCAGCATATGCCTTAAAAGCTTCATAGTCATTTCCATAAACTTGAACGAGAGCATGAGCATGCGTTCCTAAGACTGGAATATCAAAGAGTTTTCCAGCCCGAACATTACTGGTTCCATTTGCTCCACCAATCACTGCTGCACGAGTTCCCCAGATAGCCGCATCCATTTCCTGTGCTCGACGTGTACCAAATTCCATTAAAGGCTCATCTTCGATAACTGAGCGAATCCGAGCTGCTTTTGTCGCTACCAAGGTTTGATAGTTGACAATGTTTAATAAGGCGGTTTCCACTAATTGACATTGAGCAAGGGGACCTTCTACTTGAACAATGGGTTCATTCGCAAAGACTAAATCTCCCTCTTGTGCAGACCGCACTGTTAATTCCAATTTTAAATTTGCTAAATAGTCTAAAAATTCTTCATCATAGCCAAGAGAACGAAGATAGGCAATATCACTATCTGAAAATGTCAAATGATTTAAATAATGAACCATCCGCTCCAAGCCAGCAAAAACCGCATAGCCACTATGAAAAGGCTCTTTCCGAAAATAAACTTCAAAAACAGCACGTTTATTATGAATATTTCTTCTAAAATAAACTTGCATCATGTTAATTTGATACAAATCCGTATGCAAGGTTAAACTATCATCTGGATACATAACGACTCCTTATAAGATGTATTTTCACTTATTATACCACAAATCAAACAAGCAAGAGGAAATCTTGTTCAACTTTAGGTGTTTAAATAACTATTCTCAAGTTTTCCGTTGTATTGCGGTGTTTAAATTTTCAGTTTTAAAACATCTTAAAAACCAAGGTGCATTGGGTACAACTTTAAAAAGTCGCAAATTTATCCTTGGTTTTATTATATTATTATTTATTCTTAAATTTCAATTGGCTATAAATACCAAATACAAGTATCCAAATAGCTGAACCGATCGCTCCTACAACGGTTGATTTTTGTAAAAAGAGGGTTATAAATACAAAGGCAAAGAAGAACAAAGTAAGAGGATTGAGAAACTTATAGGCTGGCATTAGATAGCCATCTGCCATAAATTCTTTTGATTTTCTGTATTTCAGGTGAGCAATCATAGTGAGTGCATAGATAGCAATATAAACTCCTGATGAAGAAGCAGTAATCAAAGCAAAGGAGTCTGATACTCCTGGTAACACTTGAATAAAAGCAGCTAATGCAATCACTACCGCTGAGGTCAAAATAGCGTTTTGCGGAACATTTTGTCTGGATAATTTCCCAGCACCGATTCCATTCAAAAAGCGATTAGGTGAATCATGTGCAATTTGATACAAATGACGCCCAGTCGAATACAGAGTAGAATTCAAAGCTGAAGCAGCTGAAGTCAATACGACAAAGTTAATCAAAGCTGCAGCCCATTTGAGACCTGCCAACTTGAAAACAATCACAAAGGGGGAATCTGTGGTTGCCAAATCCCGCCAAGGGATAATCGCCATAATTGCAAGCAGAGAGCCTCCGTAGAAAAGAACGATCCGCAAGGGGATTTCTTTAATAGCCTTTGGCAATACCTGCCGAGGATTTGCCGTTTCAGACGTTGTGATTCCAATAAATTCAATAGCTTGATAAGCAAAGAAGACCATTTGAAAGCCCATGACAAAACTCATAAAACCATTAGGAAATAATTGGAAATTTTGACTGATATTGCTGATGCTGGCTACACCATTAGGCGTTTTAAAGCCTGTCAACACCATAAAAATCGCTGTCACAATCAAAGCAATAATCGCTACAATCTTAACCATAGCAAACCAAAATTCAACTTCACCAAAGACTCGGACTGCAATCAGATTGACCATACTCAAAACGGCAAGGAAGACGATTTGAATCAGCCATGCTGGCCAAGTTGGAAACCAAAATTGGACGTACTGTGCAACTGCCGTGATTTCTGCCATACCGATAAAAATGAGGGAAATCCAATAGGACCAACCGGAAAAATAGCCCCAGCCATTCCCAAGATACTTGGTAATGAAGTTGATAAATGTGTGCTGGTCTGGATCATAATACAACATTTCTCCAATCGCCCGCATCATCAAATACATAAAGACGCCGGTCAACATGTAAATGAGGATAATAGATGGCCCTGTCAAGCTAATCGAACGTCCTGCTCCCAAAAAGAGCCCCGTTCCAATTGTCCCAGCAATAGCAATGATTTGGACATGACGATTTTTTAAGCCACGTTCCATTTTATTCTTATTATTTTCAGAATTCTTTTCACTCATACGAAGCCTCCTTTTCACATGAACTTTTCCATTGTACCACAATTCTGACAATTTCACTAGTCATTTATGAGGGCACAAGAATTGAACAAATCAAAAGAACCTTTTCCTTTCCCAATCCTCCAATGCATCACTGTGTTTTTATTAAACAAAAAGAAGCTGGGACGAAAGTCTCCAGTTCCAATGTATATAGTGCAATAAACCAGCGACGCAATAGCTGATTGCTCAAAGCACGTCTTTGAGGTGGCAAATAGGACTTGCGAAGCAAGTTCGAAAGAATGCCTTTATCAAACACTTCGTTTTTTATCCACCACCTCAGCAGTCTGAGAGACTACTGAGCAGCCTTGCGTGACTGAGACTATGAACTAAAGATTTTCAAGATGATTTTGGTCTTTCGCTCTAAAAATTCTCTGTGATATACTTGTAGACTTCTTGCCCTGCGACTGCTCCGTCACCGACAGCTGTCGTTATTTGGCGAAGGTCTTTTTCGCGAACATCTCCAATAGCATAGATGCCAGAAATAGCCGTTTCCATATGATTATCGGTTACAATCCAGCCTGCTTCATTGGTAATACCCAAATATTTGGCAAACTCACTAACTGGGTCTAAACCAACATAAATAAAGACACCGCCAAATTTACGCTTCGACACTTCACCTGTTTTGACATTCTCTACCACAACGCTGCTAACGCGGTTGTCACCTTTGATTTCTTTTACCACTGAGTCCCAGATAAAATGAATCTTTTCATTGGCAAATGCACGTTCTTGCAGTAACTTTTGGGCTCGCAATTCATCACGCCGATGAACAATGGTCACCGTTTTTGCAAAACGAGTCAAAAAGATCGCTTCTTCTACCGCAGAGTCGCCTCCACCCACGACAAGTAGGTCTTCATCTCGGAAAAAGGCGCCGTCACAGACTGCACAATAAGAAACCCCGCGGCTGTTTAATTCTTCTTCACCAGGTACTCCTAGATGACGGTGAAAGGCACCAGTCGCAATAATAAGTGTCTTCGTTTCAAAAACCTCATCTTCTGTAAAGACTTTTTTTATTGCTCCTTGGTCTTCGATTTTTTCAACAGAGCCAAACAAATGCTCCACTCCCAAATTTTCGAGCGGTTCAAACATTTTTTCGGCTAGCTCTGGACCACTGATATTAGCATAACCGGGATAATTTTCAATATCTGAGGTATTGTTCATTTGGCCACCGGGGATGCCTCTTTCTAAAAGAGCAACTTTGAGATTACTTCTAGCAGCATAAAGCGCAGCTGTCATGCCTGCTGGTCCAGCTCCAATAATAATTGTGTCGTACATAAAATTTACTTCCTTTATTGTAATCACTGTTATTCTAACGTTATTAAGCTCTTTTTTCAAACATTATGCTCTGAGGATAAGCAGCATCCCCATCATTGCAAAGGATAAAATCGGAATCGTCATCACTGCAATCAATAGCATATCATACAGATGAGCTTGTCGCTCTTTGATTGTTTTATCAACACGTCGAACAGCACGAAGCCCAATCCATAATCCGAGAAAACTCCCCACCAATAGCGCCGTAATCAGTAAACTCTCTAGATAGAGTAAAAAAACTTGAGACAGCATAGCCACTCCCCTATTTCATAACTTTATAATTGAAGACATTCAAAACAAATGCCGCAAACTTGAAAATAAACCCAGCTAGCAAGGCCAACTGGGCTTCTTTTTCTATTATATCAAATATATGTCCGTTTGTAACTGGCAAAAAATTCTTTTGTGCGTTCTTCTTTAGGGCGGTTCATTATTTCATCAGGAGTGCCTGTTTCGATAATGTGTCCCTTATCCAAAAACAGCACTTTATCTGCCACTTGCGAAACAAAAGACATGTCATGACTGACTAAAATCATGGTCTGACCAGCCTTGGCTGCATCTGCAATGGATTTTTCAACTTCCCCTACCAATTCAGGATCAAGTGCTGATGTTGGCTCGTCTAAAAGCAGAACATCTGGCTTCATCGCAAGCGCACGCGCCAAAGCAACACGCTGTTTTTGTCCACCTGACAAATGACGCGGATAGTGATTTTCACGGTCTGACAGACCAACTTTTGCCAATTCTTCTTTGGCAAGACTCGTTGCTTCTTGGTCTGAGAATTTTTTTACAATTAATAAACCTTCTTTGACATTGTCCAAAGCCGTTCGGCGCTCAAAGAGATTAAACTGTTGAAATACCATCGCCAACTTTCGCCGCAAAGTTAGAATTTCTTCCTTGCTAATCTTAGAAAAATCGACAGTAAAATCATCAATGGCAATCGTGCCGCTGTCTGGCTGTTCCAGATAATTCAAGCTGCGTAAGAAAGTAGATTTTCCCGCACCAGATGAGCCAATTAAAGCAACTACTTCTCCTTTTTGAATCTCTAAACTAAGATTGTTTAAAACCATTTGTCCAGAAAAGGATTTGCTGAGATTTGAAATACGAATCATTATCGAATATCTCCTTTCGCCTGTATTTGTGGATTGAGATTATCAGGCGCTTCAATCGCCATTCTCTTTTCGATAAACCGCCCAAGTGCTTCAATCATAATATTCACGCCCCAATAGACAAGAGCAACTGAGATAAAGCGCTCAAAGTAACGGTAATCTGCACCACCCAAAATCTGCGCTTGAGCAAAAATCTCAACAACTCCTGCACTAAAAGCCAGAGAAGTTCCCTTGGTCAAGCCAATCAAAGAGTTAATCAAGGTCGGTGTGGCAACCACAGCTGCATTGGGGATAATAACACGGCGGTAAACCTGTCCGTTTGTCATTCCCAAACTACGAGCTGCTTCAATTTCTCCAGCATCAACAGACAAAATCGCCGCTCGAATGGTTTCACTAGCGTAAGCCGCTTCATTAAAAGCAAAAGCTACAATGGCAAATAGATAGGCTGGAATAGCATTGATATTCAGGCCCGTTCCAAATCGCAAGTTGATGGCCTTCAGGAGCAAAGGAATCCCATAATAAGTCAGCATGAGCTGAACAAGCACTGGTGTCCCTCGCAAAAAACTAACGAAAAAAGCCTGCAAAGGATACAAAACTTTCACACGGTTGATTTTGACAATAGCAAAAATGAGAGCCAAAATCAAGCCCCAAAAAGCTCCTCCCAAAGTCAATAGCAAAGTTGTCGGTAATTTTTCAATAATTCTGGGTAGTCCGTCAAACACAGATCGCCAGCTAAAAAGCTGTCCGTCTGGAATCTTCTGAACCAATTCTTGATACCAATTAGAGGCTAAAATCACTGTTGTAATAATCATAGTAACTTCCCTTTCTCGATAATGTCTAATTCTATCACAATTTTTTTATTTTACCAATTATTTGCTACGATAAAAATAGACTAGCAAGACTAGTCTATCACATTCGTTCTCTAAAGAATAATTGTTTTTTATTTATGGGAGTGATAAAGAAATTTTAAGACTAAAACTGTTGACGTTTGGCTTTTCTTTCTGCACGACCGCATGCTCGATTTTCAGCTCGCTTCGTTTTTCGACGTTTTTCATTGACAGCCCACTGGATTTTCTTCTTATAGCCCGGTTTGATTTTCTTCTTTTTCTTTTTAACCAGACCAATCATTTCCGTGTCCAATTTTTCCTGCGTTTTTTCACGATTGGCACGACGATCGCGGTCATAGGTATCTTGAAATTCTCCGTTTTTAATCATCTTGGGAATGAAGTGAATGCCCAATTTTTCCAGCTCACGAATATCTGAATCATCGCTCGGTTGATAAAGTGTAATGGCTGTTCCCGGTAGACCATTTCTGCCAGTTCGTCCCACTCGGTGAACGAAGAAGGACAAATCTTGCGGAATCGCATCATTGATGACATGACTAACGCCTTCAATATCAATTCCCCGCGCAGCTAAATCTGTCGCAACAATGTATTCAAAATCTAGGTTCTTCACCTGATTCATAATCCGTTTTCGCTCCCGCGGTGCAATATCCCCATGAATCTTTGCCACTTTGAGACCTTGCGCTGTCAGATAGCTATGCAATTCATCCGCTCGTATCTTAGTATTGACAAAAATCATAGCTAGATAAGGCTGTAGGAGCTGTGTGATTTTATAAATTTGCGCATTCTTATCACGTCCTTTTGTTGAAATCAGCCAATTTTCAATAGTATCTGAAATAACCGTTTTGGTTTTGATTTGCTCAATGACCGGGTTAGATAGATATTTTTTTAAAAATGGCTGCAATTTTTGCGGAATGGTCGCAGAGAAGACCAGAAATTGCAAATCCTTCGGCAAACTGGACGCAATCTTATCCACCGTCACTAAAAATCCCATATCAAGCGTCATATCTGCTTCATCAACGACAAAAGTATGCGCCTTATGAATGGCTAAGTCACCTGATTCGACCAAATCATAAATACGTCCCGGCGTACCAATGACAATGTGTGGTTGACTGGAACTCAATTTCCCAATCTGACGATTTTTATCAGTTCCACCGACATAGTTAGCAACTCGAATTTCCTTATCAGAAAAAGCAGCAATTTGGCGTGCAGCCTGATAAATCTGCCTAGCCAACTCACGACTAGGAGCGGTAATGACGACCTGAACACTATCTGCATCTTCATTCAGCTTTTGAAAAATCGGCAGCAAGAAAGTGTGTGTTTTCCCTGAACCTGTCTTGGACTCTCCCACCAAGTCCCGACCAGCAAGAACAACTGGAATCAGTTTTTCCTGTACTTCTGTCGCCTCAACAAAGTTCAAATCCTTGAGTGCCTCTTGAATGTAATCTTTAAACTTAAATTCTGTAAATTTCATGTTTTCCTCTATTCGTCTCTTATCCTATCTATTATACCAGAACTTGCTTTAAAAATAAAAATGAATCATGTTTTTCTCTTCTTATTTCCTCCCTTTTCTATGAAGCTCTCCTTATTTTATGATACAATAATAATAAGTTTACAAAAAAGGGATGACCATGAAAAAATTTATTATTACTCTTGTAACGACTCTCTTGATCTTCCTAGCTCCTACGGTTTTAGCAGACAACTTTGAAGTAGGTGCTAAGCATGCTATTGCAGTTGACGTTGCAACCGGAAAAATTTTGTATGAAAAAGATGCTAATCAGCCAGTTGAAATTGCTTCTATTACTAAACTACTAACAGCCTATTTAGTCTATGAAGCGATTCATCAAGGAAAATTCACTTTACAAACTTCCGTAGATATTTCTGACTACCCTTATCAACTAACCGTTAATCCAGACGCCAGTAACGTTCCTTTGGAAGCTAGAAAATATACTGTCGAAGAACTGTTAGAAACTTCTTTAATAGCAAGTGCTAATAGTCCAGCGATTGCCTTGGCTGAAAAAGTTGCCGGTAGTGAGAAAAAATTTGTGGATTTGATGAAAGCTAAATTGCAACAATGGGGAATCAAAGGTACTACTATCATCAATGCTTCTGGGCTGAATAATGCTGTTTTAGGAGAGGAACATATTTATCCTAGTTCAGGAAAAGAAGACGAAAATAAAATGAGCGCCCACGATGTTGCAATTATTGCTCGGCGTTTAATCCTTGATTACCCAGAAGTTCTAGAAATCACCCAAAAAGCTACGTCTAACTTTGCAGGCATGACGCTTACATCGTCCAACCACATGCTCAAAAATATGCCCGCCTTTCGAGCTGGAGTAGATGGCCTCAAGACTGGAACTTCTGATAAAGGAGGCTCTTCCTTTGTCGGAACAATCCAGCAAAGAGGGATGCGTTTGATTACGGTTCTCCTCAATGTTGATCATGCAGATGAGGATGAGAATGCCCGCTTTACAGCTACCTCTAGATTTATGACCTATATTTATCAGCAATTCACAGTCCAAACTCTTGTGAAAAAAGGTGAAGCCTACAATAAAAGCTCTGCTCGCATCATTAATGGGCAAAAAGATGAAGTCACTGCTGTTGCTAGTGAAAAACTCACCATTGTGCGGAGATACAATCATAAAAAACCGACTGTCCATTTTTCAACTGATAAAAACGGTTATCCCACTCCTTTAAAAAAGGGTGTCGTTGTTGGGAAATTGACCTATACTGATAATGATTTGATTGGAAAAGGCTATCTTGACAAGAAACCACCAACTATTTCCATGCTTTCAGCAGAGAAAATTGGTCGTCCTTTCTTCCTCAAATCATGGTGGAATGAATTTGTCCAATATGTCAATGAAAAATTATAAACAAGCGAAATAAAAATCAGTATTCGTAGATGCTTGATTTCATCGTTCATCTCCGCATAGCTCGAAAGACTTGAGGAAGCTTTTGAGGTTGAAAATAAGCAAATGTAACTTGATGACAAATGGGCTGTAAAAGTTGATATAGAACATATTATAGCTCATTCAATAGTAATTGGGAATGTGACAAAACTCAAAATCAAAAATTTTTAGTTTGTAGTCTCATTCCCACAAGGCTGCTCAACAGCCTGAGAGACTGTCGAGGTGGCAGATAAAGAAAACAAAGTTTTCGTCAAAAGTACTCTTCCAAGCTTGAAAAGCGAATCGCCTTGAGACTTGCTTTTCAAGCTCTATCCGTAACCTCAACGCAGTGCTTTGAGCAATTAGCTACTGCGTCTGTAATGCTAACGATATAAACAAAGAAAGCTGAGCACTTTTGTCTCAGCTTATTTATTTTAGCTTCATTTACTCAACTTTTCAGAATTTCCAGCTTCCTCAATCGCCTTTTTAAGAGCATTCCAGCCTAAGGTTGAGCATTTAATACGCTGAGGAAATTTAGCAACACCAGCCAAAAAAGCTGCATCTCCCAATTCCGCTTGCTGCTTATCTTCTTTCCCTTGAACCATTTGAGAGAAAATCTCTGCCAACTTTAGTGCTTCATACTTCGTCTTCCCTAGGACTACATCCGTCATCATACTGGCTGAAGCTGTAGAAATACTGCAACCAGAATTCACAAATGCAATATCTTCAATCACTCCTTGCTCATCAAACTGAACCGACAGACTGATGACATCTCCGCAGGTAGGATTATTAAGATTCACTTGCTCCACTCCATCCAAACGACCTTGATGATGAGGGTGAGCTGAATGATCCGTCACAACTGCCTTATAAAGGCTATTTAGTTTAGAAAGTGCCATCGAAAAACTCCTTTGTTTTCTGCAATGCTTCAACGAGCTTATCACAGTCTGCTTTGGTATTATACATATAAAAGCTGGCTCGAACAGTCGCTGCCACTCCTAGGTAACTCAACAAGGGTTGAGCGCAGTGATGGCCGGCCCGTACAGCCACGCCTTCATAATCCAGAGCTGTTGCTACATCATGGGGGTGAAGACCAGCTAGATTAAAAGAAATAACACCTGATCGCTGAGCCAAATCCTCCGAACCATAAATGGTGAGACCCTCAACAGCTTGTAATTTAGGAAAGACATAAGCCAGTAATTCTTGCTCATATTGATGAACAGTTTCCATTCCGATCTTATCCAGATAATCAATAGCGGCAGCTAAACCAATAGCTCCAGCTATATTGGGTGTGCCTGCCTCAAACTTCCAAGGCAGATCTTTCCATGTTGCTTTCTGCTCATAAACAAAATCAATCATTTCCCCACCAAATTCTATCGGAGGCATTTGATTCAAGAGTTTCTCTTTTCCATAAAGCACACCGATACCCGTCGGACCTAGCATCTTGTGACCTGAAAAAGCAAAGAAATCAACATCCAAGTCTTGAACATCAATCTCCATGTGAGGTACAGATTGGGCTCCGTCCACTACCAAAAGAGCATCTGTCTGATGCACTAGCCCTGCTATTTCTTTTATAGGATTCACCACACCTAGTACATTAGAAACATGCGCCAAAGCAACAAATCGCGTCTTTTCAGTCAATTTCGACCGAAAGTCAGCGAGATCTAACATACCGTCTTTCAGATAAGCATAAATCAATCTAGCACCTGTTTTCTTACAGGCTTCCTGCCAAGGAATGGTATTGGAATGGTGCTCCATAACGGAAATAAGTACTTCGTCGCCTGGCTGCAAGACACTTTCGGCATAACGCGCTACCCAATTGAGTCCCGTTGTCGTTCCTCTCGTAAAGAGAACTTCTTTCGTTGAAGCGGCATGGATAAAGGAGCGCACTCGTTCCCGTGCAGCTTCATAAGCTGCCGTTGCCCGTTCTGCTAGTGTGTGAACACCACGATGAACATTGGCATTGTCTTTTTCGTAATAAGCTGCAATCGCCTCTAATACCTGCGTAGGCTTTTGGGTTGTAGCCGCATTGTCCAAATAAACCAAGGGCTCATCATTGACGATTTGATCCAAAATTGGAAAATCCCTCTGAAGGATTTCTACATCAAGTTTAGACATTTCTTTTCCTATCTTTTATTTCTTAGCCAAAATTTCATCAATAGTTTCAATCATCTCAGCACGGACTTCTTTGACTGGAATTTCAACGATAACAGAACCTAAGAAACCACGCACGACTAACCGTTCTGCCGTTGCCTGATCTAGCCCTCGACTCATAAGATAGTACATATCTTCTGGATCTACCTGACCGATAGAAGCCGCATGCCCTGCTGTGACATCATTTTCATCAATCAAAAGAATAGGATTGGCATCTGAACGTGCTTGGTCAGATAGCATCAGTACTCGACTTTCCTGTTGCGCATCTGCTCCCTTAGCTCCCTTAATAATGTGTCCAATACCATTGAAGGTCAAAGTTCCCTTTTCCAAAATAACTCCATGTTGGAGGATATTGCCGATTGAATTGCAACCGTAGTTGGTGACGCGACTGTCAATCCCTTGTATCTGTCTACCACGAGAGAGAGCCACCACTTTCATATCCGCATGACTGCCACGACCAAACAAATCACTGTCAAAATCAGCAATCACATTGCCTTCATTCATGACCCCGATTGCCCAGTCAATCATTGAATCATCGTCCAACTTGCCCCGACGACTGATATAAGCTGTCACATTTTCCCCCAGACGGTCAATAGCTGAGAACTTAATCTGAGCACCAGCCTGTGCAATCACTTCCACCGTGATATTTGCTGTTGCAGAAAGACTGCCAGAACCATAGGTCTCCAGACGCTCTAAATAGGTAAACTTGGAGTGTTTCCCTGCAATAATTAGAATGTGCTTATTAAATGGTACATCACTTTTACTGTCTTGGTAAAAAATACCTTCAATGGGTTGACTGATTTCAACATTATCTGGAATATAGAGCACCGCTCCACTATTGAAATAAGCTGTTTGGTAGGCTGCCAGCTTATCTTCATCATATTTAACTGAAGACATAAAATACTTTTCCATGATTTCTGGAATTTCCTCAAGAGCAGTGTAAAAGTCTGTAAAGATAACTCCTTGCTCCGTTAGTTCAGCCGGCAATTGCTCTAAAACAGTCTGTGTTCCAACCTGAACCAATGTCAAATGATCATTCAGTGCTGTGAAATCAGGCACATTTGCAAGAACCTCACTTTCTGACAGCGTGCCGTCTCCCAAATTCCAGCGGTGAAATTTCACCCGCTCAATAACAGGCAGTTCCAACTTATCTATTTTATCAAAGGCAGCTTGACGGAGATTTGCCAACCACTCAGGCTCCGCATGCATTTGTGAAAAATGTTTAATGGTTTCTTTTGTCATTTCATTCTCCTATCTTTTCTAAGTAAAAAGAAAGGTTGACTAGACTTCTTCTTGGTAATCAAAACCAAGTTCTTCAGCCAATTTGGCATAACCTTCCTGCTCCAAACGAACAGCTAATTCCGGACCACCAGAAGCAACTACACGCCCATCCATCATGATATGGACCACATCAGGCGTAATATAATTCAACAGACGTTGATAGTGCGTAATAATCATAGCACCAAAATGTTCACCACGCATAGCATTGACGCCCTTAGACACTACTTTCAGTGCATCAATATCTAGTCCAGAGTCAATTTCATCCAGTAGCGCAAAAGTTGGCTCTAGCATCAACAATTGCAAGATTTCATTGCGTTTCTTTTCACCGCCAGAAAAACCTTCATTCAGATAACGTTCTGCCATTTCCTCTTTCATATTGAGTAATTCCATTTTTTCATCCAATTTCATGATAAAATCACGGACAGAGATTTTTTCATCATCTTCTTTACCTGCATTCATGGCTGCACGCAAAAATTCTGCATTGGTAATACCTGGAATTTCACTTGGGTACTGCATAGCAAGAAAAAGTCCCATACGAGCTCGTTCATCCACATCCAGTTCTAAAATATTGACACCATCAAAGAGAACTTCTCCCTCGGTTACCTCGTAATTCGGATTTCCCATAATCGCTGCTGATAAGGTGGATTTCCCCGTACCGTTTGGTCCCATAATGGCGGCAATTTCTCCTGTTTTAAGAGTCAGATTGACTCCTTTTAAGATTTTCTTTCCTTCAATTTCTACATGGAGGTCTTTGATTTCTAACACAGACATGGCAAACTTTCCTTTCTTCATATCCATAATCTACCTTACCAGTATAGCAAAAAAAAGCCAAAAAGGCTTTGATTTTGTTTAAGTGCGAGTCTACTTCTTTTTTCTATTTCTGAACTTTGTTCTGATTTCTTCCCGATAAGCAGAATTTCCGATAAAACGAAGGATATTGAGTAGCGGTGTTCGATTTGGACCCAGAACACCAATTAGTTCTACCAAAAGTTCCACTCCAAAAAGTAGTCCAATAATTAACAGTGTCCCACCAATACGGCTCGAAACATTTAGCAAAAGAGAAATCATGGCAAAAATCATAGAAATGCCATAAATAACCAAGACTGTCCCACGGTGTGTTAAGCCCAAGGATAACAGCCGATGATGAAGATGTCGCTTGTCTGGTGTATAAAATTTTTGTCCAGATAAAGTTCTACGCACAATCGCTAAAAATGTGTCTGTAATCGGCACTCCCAGAATAATCATCGGAGTAATCACAGCGACAGCTGTCGCATTCTTCAAACCTTGAAGTGATAAAACTGCAATCATAAAACCGATAAACAGCGCTCCTGTATCTCCTAGATAAATGATAGCTGGATGATAATTATAAGGAAAAAATCCCGCGATAGACATGACCAGAACAAAAATAGTTAAGGTTAGAAAGACATTGTGATCTGGCAAGAAAAAGTAGGAAACAATCCCCATTGTCACCAGCGAAATAATGGATACACCACTCACTAATCCGTCCAACCCGTCAATCAAATTAACGGCATTGGTAATCGAAATAATCCAGATAACCGTCAAAATAAAAGACAGCCAAGGAGCAAAGTGCAATAGTGGTCCGCCAAAAGGAATTTTAAAATGATTCAAACGGAAATCAGTCAATAACCAAATCAAACTGGCAGCCAACACAATTCCTGACATCTTTGCTAAAGGCTTCAACTCTTTCACATCATCAATAAGCCCTGTTAAAGCAATGATGCCGCCTCCTAAGACAACCGGCCAAATATAATCAAAATAACCCTTTCCATGAAAGGTCGCTTGCACAATCATCGGCATAAAAACAAGTGTAGCAACCGAGAAAGAAATGACAATCGCTAAACCTCCGCTGCTTGGCATTGGTTTTTTGTTGATTCTTCGTGCATTTGGATAATCAACCGCACCTATCTTAAATGCCAATAGACGCACCAAAGGCGTGAGAATCACACCAATGAAAAAGGTTCCAAGCAACACCAAAATGAATTTTAAAGGGAAGGGAATCATAAGCATTTAACCTTTTTAAGACTGGCAACCGCCTCGTTGACAAGCAATAAATAACCATGCTCTTGCAAAACAGCTCTCGTCACATCTGTGTCTTCCGCATGCTCACGCATCAAAGCCAGGAGCCAAGCTGGATAACGCTTTGGACGCCCTTCAATATCAACCAAGATTGTCAAATAATAGTGGTCATCCATTTTGTATAACTCCGAAGTATTGACAGCATAATCTACTGTCTTAGAAAAAACAATTGCTTCTTTCAGGCTGGAAAATTTCAAAATGTAATAGATATATTTTTGCGTAAGCTCATCACTATTTTCCTCTGACTCCATATCAGAAGTGCTTGTGTTATCGTCTGCTTCCGCCATTTCCAAAGAACGAACAGCCTCCATATCGTCTTTACTTTTCTCAAAAATATTTTTTTCTAATGTCTTTAAAAATTCATCAGGAGACATTTGAGACAACTCTTCTACATCTGGCAAATCTGCCAAATCATCGAAGTTCAAATTCTTATCAATCTTAGACTTGGTGACAAAGACATCCAATCGGTCGGGCTTTGGTGTCACACGAAAACTGAGCATGCCACTATCTAAAAAGCTCTCTGGCATTTCCAACTCATCTAAAATCGCATAGAAAAATTCCTCTGTCTTTTCTTGTGGAACGAGAAAATCTGCCATTTCCATCCCACGTTCCTCTAAATCCTCTAATTTTATCGTGATTTTAATCGTTGTATCACTAATTTGCTTCATTTCCATCGCATTACCTCATACTTCTAGTCTTTTCATTATACTAAAATTTCGGTTTTTTTACAAAAAATAGACAACCTCATTTTCTTTTACCAATAAAAAACTCAACAAAAACTGTTGAGTTTTGAATACTTAAAAAATAGCTTTAAAGATTCCGTACACGATAAGCAAAACACCGAGTCCGATACGATATTTCCCAAAGATCGTAAAGTCGTGCTTTTTCACATAGTCTGTCAAGAAGCGAATGACATAGAGACTAACCCCAAATGCAACGCCCATTGCCACAAGCAACAAGAAGAACTGACCAAATCCAAGTGTATTTCCTTTGATGATAAACTTCAAAATCTTCCAAGCACTTGCACCAAACATAACAGGAATCCCTAAGAAAAAGGTGAACTCTGTCACCACGGAACGGCTAGTACCATTTAAAAGCCCTCCTACAATCGTTGCTCCAGAGCGACTGGTACCAGGAAAGAGTGACAATACTTGAAATAACCCAATGTAGAGAGCAGTTTTATAAGGCAATCGATCTAAGCTGGTAATTGTCGGTTCTACGTTGTTATTACGTTTTTCCAGTAAAATAAAAGCAACACCATAGATAATCAACATACAAGCAACAGAAATGAAGTTATAAAAATGTGCATCAAACCAACTATCTAAAGGCAAACCAATAATAGCAGCAGGTGCAGCCGCAACCACTACTTTTGCCCATAATTGCCATGTTTTCTGCACTTCACGCGCTGTCTTTCCCGGTTTAAACGGATTTAATTTATCAAAATAAATCACTACAACTGCTAAAATTGCTCCTAATTGGATAACGACATTGAACATTTCCATAAAGGCAGCATTCTGATTTTTATACTTGATAAACTCCTGTATCAAAATCAAGTGACCTGTGCTAGAAATAGGCAGCCACTCTGTAATTCCTTCCACAATCCCAAAGATGATGGATTTTAAAATTTCAATGATAAACATATTCTTCTCCTAAGGTTGATTTGTTTCATTATAGCATAATTTCAAGTGAGAGAATAGAGGCACTTTTTAAAAAGCACCGCCTCCACCTCCACCGCCTCCACCAGTGAAGCCGCCTCCGCTGCTACCACCTGATGAAACAGTGAAGCTACTAGCTGAATTGGCTTCTGAGCCATAACTAACAAAAGCGTGGGAGCTAGTATGGAAGGTATACGACATATCCTGATAAACAAAAGCATTCATAGACGGATTGTCAATTGTGATTTTACGTAGCTTCATAGCCTTGGTCACCTTATCAGCACAATTAAACATAGTAGCATAAACCAATAATCGGTTCCATAAAATGACCCCGTCAACTTCTGTGTCCTTTAAATGAGCAATATCACGTAGCATATTGGCAAAACTCTTCCAGTAATAGTAGTTTTCTGCCCCTTCTTCATTTAAAACTCCATCACGTTTCACCATTTTGCATTTTCTCCAGAGGTAATACAAAAATCCGCCGGCAATGAGAAAACTAACTATGAATTGGAAGAAAATCAGTCTGTACCACAAGAATATCCAGGCCAAAATACCAAGAGAAACAACCATAATAAGTGCCATCAAGGAGATTGAAAGATATAAATATAAGAGTTCCTTTTTAGCAACTGGACGGTAATTATTTGGCAATTGCTCCCGCTCAATAATCTCATGCACATTTTCTGTAATATTTGTTAAATAACATTTCAAGAGGTCCTTCACCCTGTTTCCTGCTTTACGGACAGCTTCTTCACCTCTGTTATACACTTTCTTATCAATTTTAAAATCTGAAAAGAACTCTTTTACAAGAAGCTGCTTGTTGTTGCCCATAGCCATTTTTAAAAATTCTTTTTCAAAACCAGCTAAACCCTTATCTGTCACTCTTTGTAATTTTGGCTGTTTCGTATCATCTGTAAAAACAAGATTGCCTCGATCAATCAAATCTAATAAAGTAGCTTGGACAAGATTTTCAAATTTCAGAGATGTAGCTTGTCGCTCAGTCGGATCCAATTCTGTCAAATCTACCGAATAAACATTGGAAGCAATGACCATTGGTGGCAAATCTTGCGGTATTTCATACAAACGAGCACGCTTAGGAAACGTTACACGGGGTTTTATAGTGAATTGAAAGAAACCATAAAATGCTAGGCTAATCAGACCAACTAGCACAAAAGCAAGTGGTAAACCCCAGTCCATCAATCTCTGATATCTTTTTGTTTTCTGAGCAGCTTCTCTTTCGACTTGCCAAAATCCTTGCAATCGATTCTGATTTGTGATAGCCAAGCTATTTTCAGGAACCGTCATTAATGACCGATCCCAATAAGCATGAAATTCTAGTTTTTTTCCTTTACGAATATTGCCCGCATGAATAAGGTAAGTGTTCCCAGAATGCGTCACCTGAGCTGGTTTCATAAAATAACCTGTATGAGCATACAATTCGGTCTGCTGAGAACTTTTTGGAACTGAAATCCGAAACTCCACATTGTTTAACTTCTTATCCCAGTTACTAATCGGAATCCAGTGCAACTCCACGATGTCAGTGTGGACAAACAGCATATTTTTCAGTTTCCACGTAACCGCAATAGTCACACGATCCTCTTTATTACCAGCATTATAAATTTTATATTTATAACCACCCGCAATGTATTCCTGAACAGCAGTAATATCCGTTTTTGGTTGTCCATTTCTTAAAGCTAGAATCGTCGGCTTTCCTTCCACATCAAAGCCCAGAGGAACTTTACCAGATGTCCCCAAAGTAATGATTTGTCCTCTGTAGCCGCTTGAGAAATGGTAAGTGACTGTTTCAACAAATGTCGCTGTATTATCAGAATGAATCTGTAAATTGCCTTTATAGGATTCAATATCATAACTCACCGCCAAGACTCGTTGACTGAAGAACAAACATGAGAAAAAAATCATGATACTCCAAAAAAACTTTTTCATCTAGCAATCTCCTTATACTGATTGCCTTTATTATACCATTTTTTTAAGTAAGGGTTTCCCCAATATTGAAAAGCATGTCATTTTTCGGTACAATAAAAGGAAGCTATTTTTAGATGAGGAGAAAATATGAAGAAATTATTCTTATCTCTATTTGCACTTCTGCTGCTTAGTTTCGGATTTGCAAATAGAACTCAAGCCGATGAATACTTGCGAATCGGAATGGAAGCGGCTTATGCACCGTTCAACTGGACGCAAGATGACGATAAAAATGGTGCCGTCAAAATCGAAGGCACCAACCAATATGCCAATGGTTATGACGTCCAAATCGCCAAACAAGTCGCAAAAGCATTGGGCAAAAAACCGTTAGTGGTCAAAACTTCTTGGAATGGATTGATCCCTGCATTGACATCAGGTAAATTAGATATGATTATCGCTGGAATGAGTCCAACTGCTGAGCGAAAAAAAGAAATCGCATTTTCCAATAGCTACTACACCAGTGAGCCTGTGGTACTAGTCAACAAAGACGGAGCCTATGCCAATGCAAAAACGTTGAAGGACTTCAAAGGAGCAAAAATCACCTCTCAACAAGGTGTCTACCTCTACAATTTGATTTCCCAACTGACAGGCGCTAAGCAAGAAACTGCAATGGGCGACTTCGCTCAAATGCGCCAAGCACTTGAGTCAGGAGTGATAGACGGCTACATTTCTGAACGTCCCGAAGCCCTCACAGCAGAATCCGCTAATTCAAAATTTAAAATGATTCAGTTCAAAAAAGGTTTTGAAGTTAATGAAGAGGATGCTACGATTGCAATCGGAATGCGCAAAAACGACAATCGTCTAGAACAAGTCAATGCTGCTATCGCTAAAATCAGTGCCAAAGACCAAGTCGCTTTAATGGACAAAATGATTCAAAACCAACCTGTTGAAACTGACACCAGCAAAGATAAAACTACTTTCTTTGGACAAGTGACAAAGATTCTGAAAGACAACTGGCCCCAATTTCTGCGCGGAGCTGGCTTAACCCTTCTCATTTCCATTACTGGTACAATTGCAGGGCTCATCATTGGTCTCTTAATCGGTGTTTACCGCACCGCTCCTACAGCCAAAAATAAAGCTCTCGCTCTTTTACAAACTTTATTCGGTTGGTTCCTGAATGTCTACATCGAAATTTTCCGTGGAACACCTATGATTGTTCAATCTATGGTTATTTACTACGGAACAGCACAGGCATTTGGAGTTTCCATTGATCGTACAATCGCAGCCATCTTTATCGTTTCCATTAACACGGGTGCTTATATGAGTGAAATTGTCCGCGGAGGAATCTTTGCTGTTGATAAGGGGCAATTTGAAGCCGCAACTGCTCTGGGAATGACACATAACCAAACCATGCGCAAAGTTGTCCTTCCTCAAGTCGTGCGCAATATTCTACCTGCTACAGGGAATGAATTTGTCATCAATATCAAAGATACTTCTGTACTGAATGTTATCTCCGTCGTTGAACTTTATTTCTCAGGAAATACTATTGCCACCCAAACTTACCAATATTTCCAAACCTTTACGATTATTGCCGTAATCTACTTTGTCCTAACATTTACGGTAACACGCATTCTCCGCTATGTAGAACGCCGTTTTGACACAGATGATTACACAACGGGCGCTAATCAAATGCAAACGAAAGGAGTAAAGGCATGAGCGATACCATTTTAGAAATCAAGCATCTTAAAAAATCCTACGGACAAAATGAAGTCTTAAAAGACATTTCTCTCACTGTCCACTCCGGCGAAGTCATTTCTATCATCGGAAGCTCTGGTAGTGGAAAATCTACTTTCTTACGCTCTATCAATCTCCTTGAAGAGCCAAGTGGAGGAGAAATCCTTTATCGTGGTGAAAATGTACTAGAAGAAAACTATAACCTCACTCATTACCGTGAAAAACTCGGTATGGTGTTCCAAAGCTTTAACCTTTTTGAAAACCTTAATGTTCTTGAAAATACCATTGTCGCACAAACAACTGTTCTCAAGCGAGAACGAGCAGAGGCCGAAAAAATTGCCAAAGAAAATCTTGAAAAAGTTGGCATGGGGCAACCTTACTGGCAAGCCAAACCAAAACAACTCTCCGGCGGACAAAAGCAACGGGTTGCTATTGCACGCGCCTTATCCATGAACCCAGATGCCATTTTATTTGACGAGCCAACCTCAGCGCTTGACCCTGAAATGGTCGGCGAAGTGCTGAGAATAATGAAAGACCTTGCTCAAGAGGGCTTAACCATGATTGTTGTCACGCACGAAATGGAGTTTGCGCGTGATGTCTCCAATCGTGTCATTTTCATGGACAAAGGCATCATTGCTGAAGAAGGCAAGCCTGAAGACATTTTTACTCACCCTAAGAAAGAACGCACAAAAGAATTTTTACAACGTTACTTACGATAATCCACAACCGACGGGAGTGGGACAAAAATCGGTAATTTCGAAGAAATTTGATTTTGTCGTCCCACCCCCGCACAGTTGAGTAGGGCTGTAAAGGTTGATTTATCAACCGCATAGAACCCACTCACCACTGAGACTTGCAAGAAACTCATAAAAATCTGACGAGGTTAAGGACTTTTGTCCCAGTCTCGTCTTTATTTTCTCTTCAAAATCTTTAAGAAGTCAATTGAAAAACTAATTTTTATTCAAACAAAACAGAATGTTTGAATACACATTCATTAGAACATTTTCTTGTTAAAAATAAAACTCTAATTTTTAAGAATATTTTTTAAAATAGATTGTATTGTAGAAAGCGGTTTATCATTTTTCTGTAAAAATATTCATTTTTAAAAATTAGATAGCTAACGAATAAATAAACTTCCCACTTTATAATTATTTGTTATTTCCATATAAAATAATACTATTTTACAATTGCAAACAAAAAAAGCAGGCTGATAGCCTGCTAAAAATACAACGATTAGTTTTCAAACTTTTCGTGGTTTTTATCGTAAAAATCAATCAATCCAAGAGCGGTTTCAAATGAAATATTTTTCACTTTAGCACGTCCTTGAGCAAGGGCAATGATAGACATTTCACGAGCGTTCGTTTCTTTACTGATGCGATAACCCGTGATTTTCTTATCACGAACCCAACTAACAACTGATTCTACTTTTTCAAAGTTAGATTTAGCCATTTCCTTCTCCTATTTTATTATTTCTAACTAAATATTGTAAAGGTTTTTATTTGTTTTGTCAATGGAAAAGGCTGTCTATTTTGATGAATAAAACAATTCAGAATATTCTTTATTTAGCTTTGAGTGCAGATAATATTTGTGTTCGAATACTTTCCACTCCGTCAGGATTTGCTGGTAAGAAAATTGTATTATTTCCCTTATTGTCTGCAAAATTATTCAACGTATCAAGGTATTGGTTGGTTAAAAGAATGGACATGATTTGTTCTTCCTTCAATTCAACATTCGCACCTTTTAATTCCTTAATTGAGTCTGCCAATCCATCTACAATTGCTTTCCGTTGTTCGGCGATACCAACCCCATGAAGGCGATCTTTTTCAGCTTCTGCTTCTGCGGCTGTCACAATTTTAATCTTGTCAGCTTCAGCTAATTCTTGCGCAGCAACACGTTTCCGTTGGGCAGCGTTGATTTCATTCATTGATTGCTTGACTTCTGCATCTGGCTCAACTTTAGTAATCAAGGTTTTTACGATGATATAACCGTAAGTAGACATTTCTTCTGCCACTTGCTTTTGGACTTCAAGCGCAATTTCATCTTTCTTTTCAAACAATTCATCCAAGGTCAATTTAGGAACAGATGAACGCAATGCATCTTCAATATAAGACTTGATTTGAGCTTCTGGGCGAATCAATTTATAGTAAGCATCTGTTACGTTATTTTCATTGACACGGTATTGTGTCGCAACGTTCATCATGACAAATACATTGTCTTGTGTCTTAGTTTCAACCACAATCTCACTTTGCAAGAGGCGCAATTGTACACGCGCTGCGATATGGTCAATACCAAACGGCAAACGCAAATGAATCCCGCTATTACTGAGTTTTTGATATTTCCCAAAACGTTCTATAATCGCGACAGACTGTTGACGAACAACATATAAGGAACTAAAAAGAATGAGAATAAGTACGACAACAACAATTGGTACTACTAAAAATAACATGATATGAAACTCCTATCTTCTTTTTCCAAGATTATAGCACACTTATAAGAGTTTATCAAACAGAAACGATAGTTGCAACACTCCATAAGTTTGCTTAAGTTTTTTTAAATCTCTTTACTAAATCCAGCCATTTTCTTGCGCAATTCGAACTGCTTCTAATCGATTTTCCGCTGCTAATTTCGTTAGAATGCTTGACATGTAATTGCGGATAGTGCCATTTGATAGATAAAGCTTTTGAGCAATTTCTTTACTAGACAGACCTCTTGCTGCTGCTTGCAAAACCAAAATTTCCTGATTGGACAAGGGATTTTTACTCGTCATCATGGCTTCCATTAGTTCAGGAGAATATTCTTTTTGCCCTTTTAATACTGTATGAATTGTTTTCATGAGGTCAGCAATACTGCGTTCCTTTAAAACATAGGCATCTACATCTGCTTTGACCGCTCGCTCAAAGTAACCAGGACGTTTAAATGTGGTGACAATAACGACTTTGACGGTTGACTGCTGCACCTTGACCCATTCCAACACGTCCAGCCCTGTTTGCTTAGGCATTTCCACATCTAAAATAGCTACATCTATCTTTTGAGATTGCAGCAAGGCCATTGCCTCCTGCCCATTAGAAGCCTGATGAACTGTTTCCACATCTGATTGCATTTCTAGCAATTGGCACAAAGCATCCCGTAGCATGCTTTGATCTTCAGCTACTAACAATTTCATTTGTATCCCTCCATTGATAAGTTTACTCGAATCATAGTTGGCTGTTTATAACTTAAAATCTCTACTTGCCCAGACAATGCTTCCACACGCTCCTGAATGGAATGCAACTCTTTTCCTGTGACAATTTTGAAACCTTTCCCATTATCCTCAACATCTGCTATTAACCTATTTTTTTCAGAATACAGATGAATTTGGCAACTGCTTGCTTGAGCATGCTTGATGATATTCGTTGCTAATTCTAGTAGAACCATACTTAAACTTGATTGAATATTTGGTGTGATACTAGCAATATTGAGTTGATGCTGTACTTGTACCCGAATCCCACTCATTTCCAGCATAGCCTGAATAGTCACTAACTCCTCATCCAAGGTTCGTGTTTTTAAATTATCAATAATCCGTCGCACATCTGCCATAGACTGCTTGCTAATTTCATGCACTTCCTGCAATTCTTTACCAGCTTTCTCATAGGATTTCATTTGAAGAAACTGTTGTGCTAATTCTGTCTTGACACTGAGCATAGCAAATGTATGCCCTAGACTATCATGTAGGTCTCGTCCAATACGATTGCGCTCATTTTCAGCTAGAAACAGATTGAGTTGAGCATTCTGCTTTCTTTTTTCCTCTTGAAGCAATTCAGCCACCTGCATGCGATACAATCCGAAGGTCAATAAATCAGCAAATAAAAAGGTCGCAAGCAAAAATATCAGATAAGATAAATCACTCGGATTTCTAAAAAAAATAGAAAACAGAATGATTGGCTGTAAGGTAAAAAAGGACCAAAAACGCCAAGATTTAAATGGAATTTCATTAAAGTGATAGATTAGTAGATTTGATAGATAAAAGATGTACCAAACAAAACTTGGATTTAACCAAATAGAACTATAAAAAATGTAGGCAATCATTATCCACCAAGACAGCCACTGGTGAAACGGATGATTATCGAGTAGAAGATTGTAATAAGCTCCGATAAAAAATGCTGTCCACAACAAGAGCAAAAGCGAGTAGTCCCCGCTGATGACCCCCGCTATTGGAAAAACAATAAAAACTAAAGCAATATGAAACAGATAGTGAATATTTTTTAGTTTTTTCCACATAAATTATTTTACCTCAATCCGTTTTTTGAGTTGAAGAACCACTAGGCTGACACCGACTGTGTAAACCAGAACAATCAGTGCTGCAATGGCATTAAACTCGCGATGTTCCAAATAAGAAGATACAATCTGCATGAGTTGATAACTAGGAGTCAACTTACCGATTGGTTGGAGCCATTTTGGAAACATGGTCAAAGGAAACCAAAGACCACCCAGGACTGCCAAAGCCATATAGGCAATATTCCCCACAACAGACATAAGCTGAGCGCTGGGAAGTAAACTCACTAGTACTCCCATAGCAATGAAAACCAAACTTCCAAACAAAATAATTAGGGCGATGATTAACCAATCCATTGCAGGAAGATTGACTCCACGAACGAAATGTCCAACAGAAAATACAACGACTATGGAAAGAAGGAAAGTCAGTAAAGCACTGAAAAGTTTGGATATATAATATTCTATCATAGAAACAGGTGAGTGTTGAAGCATTTTTTGCCAATTATTAGTTTTATCAGACTGCAAGGTGCTTGGAATACTAAAGAAAGCACTGGACATAATACTAAAAACTGTCATAGAAAAGAGATAGGTTTGGAGTACAAGTGTAGGGGTGGCACTCCCAGACATCATACCTGAGAAAATCAGATAAAAGACACTAGGCAATCCAATAGACAATAGATAATAAGCCGCTTGGCGCTTCATTAAAATCAATTCAACCTTCATTAAACTTCTCATATTTTTCATGATACATCTCCTTTTACTCTTGCGTTGTCTCAAAAATACTATCCAATAGTGTCCGGTTGCGCACTTCTACTTCCTCAATCGTACAACCATTCTCTACCAAGACTTGCCACACTTGACCAGCCTTTCTAGTTGCAAAGGAGAGAGCATTTTGCTTGATTTCAATTTCGGTCACTTCAGGTAACCTTTCCAAAATAGCTTGGTAAGAAAGCGGAATAGTAAAGTGTTTTTCTTGTTCTTCGCTGCGCATAGCGTAAGGCGTCGTATCACGAATCAATTCACCCTTATGCAAAACCAAAATCCGATCTGCTGTATGCTCCACTTCCTCAATATAGTGAGAAGAGTAAATAATGGTCACACCCTTTTGCTTCAATTCATCCACAATTTCCCAAAAATGCTGCCGAGTGGAAGTATCCATAGCAGAAGTCGGCTCATCTAAAAAGAGAATTTTAGGTCGGCCAATAAGAGCTAAAATAAAAGAAAACAACCGTTTTTGCCCACCAGATAATTTGCTGGCTAGCTGATCTTTTTGCTTATCCGTAAATGTCAAAAGGGCATCAACTTCTTGATTAGTTAAACTACGTGGGTAAATACTTTGAAAAAAGTTCAGTAGTTCTTTTACCTTCAAATCTGCCACAACTGTATTTTCTTGTGGTAAAATAGCAACAATCTGCTTTAATTGCTCATCTGTTGGCTTTAATCCTCGAACACTAGCCTGCCCACTTGTAAGAAATTTATCGCCTAGCAAACAATCCATGAGCGTGGTTTTCCCAGCTCCATTTGGACCAATCAACGCCACACATTCTCCCTCGTTAATAGTAAAAGAGATATCTTTCAAAATTTCTTTCCCACGAATCTTTTTAGATAAACGGTTCACCTCAATCAGCTTCATCTTTTTCTCCTCATTATTTTTATTGGTGGAAATGCAACACATACAGAAGTCCTAGCAATTGGCTCAGGAAGTTTCTGGTCAACGATTAGATTACCACAAAGTTACTTGCAGCAAGAAGAATAAAACAGGTTGTAGACTTGGTTTATAACTCTACATTTCCTCTTGTTACTTTCATTATATCTCAACTCTTTTATCGCCACTAGATGATTTTGTCATCGCTCAACATGACAAATGTCATAAAAAAGACGACTCCATCGAGTCGCCCTTCGCAATAATTCTTCTGTTTTATTCAACACTAAAAAGGTATGGATAAACTGGCTGTCCGCCATTATGTATTTCTACTTCTACATCTTCAAATTTTTCAGTAATATCTTGCGCTAGTTCATTAGCCAAGTCTTCACTACCGTCTTCACCGATATAAATCGTTACAATCTCACTATCTACATCTAGCATTTTGCTAAAAGTTTCATTCAATGTCGTCAACATGTCTGGATTGGAAACAACAATTTTTCCATCCACCATACCAAGGTTATCGTTTTCATGAATTTCAAGACCATCAATCGTTGTATCACGAACAGCTGTCGTCACACTACCACTGACAACATCAGCAAGAACAGCAGTCATACGATCATGGTTGTCTTCAATGGATTTGCTTGGATCAAAAGCTAGCAAGCTAGTCAAACCTTGCGGAATCGTTCTTGTTTCAATCACTGCAGCAGGTTGTTCAATCACTTCCGCCGCTGATTGCGCCGCCATGAAAATATTTTTGTTGTTTGGCAGAATAATGATATGACGAGCATTCACATGTTCAACAGCCTTGATGAAATCTTCTGTTGAAGGATTCATCGTTTGCCCACCAGAAATGATATAATCTACACCTTGTGCTTTAAAGATGTCTGACAAGCCTTCTCCTGCAACAACTGCAATGATAGCATATTCTTTTTCTTCTATTGGTTGGCTACTTTCGCGCTCTTCTTTTTCAACCTGCGCTTCGTGTTGATTACGCATATTGTCTACTTTGACTTTGACAAGGCTTCCATATTTCAAACCTTCTTGCATGACCAAACCTGGGTCTTCCGTGTGAACATGAACTTTTACGATTTCATCATCGTTTACGACAAGAAGTGAGTCGCCCAGTTCATTCAAATAGTTGCGGAATTCATCATAGTCAAATTCTTTTACATACGTTGGACCTTTTTTCAAAGCGACCATGATTTCCGTACAATAACCATATTTGATGTCTTCTGTTGCCACATGACTAGCTACCGACTTATGGTGTTCTGCATTGATCATTTCTGTCATAGTTGCAGGCGTTGCTTGAAATTCTTCAGATGCAATGTATTCGCCTGTCAATGCTGACAAAAAGCCTTCATAAATGAAAACAAGACCTTGACCACCAGAGTCTACAACACCAACTTCTTTTAAGACCGGAAGCATGTCTGGTGTTTTAGCAAGAGCCACCTTAGCACTATCAAGAGCTGCTTTCATGACCTCAACAGCATCATCTGTCTCTTCTGCTTTTTTCTTAGCACCGATCGCAGCTCCACGAGAAACTGTTAAAATCGTTCCCTCAACTGGCTTCATTACAGCTTTGTAAGCCACTTCCACTCCAGACTGAAAAGCAAGGGCTAAATCTTGTCCTGTTAATTCTTCCTTTTCTTTCACACTTTGAGAGAAACCACGGAACAGCTGAGAAGTGATAACACCAGAATTTCCACGCGCTCCCATCAATAGACCTTTTGCAAAAATCCCAGCTACTTCACCGACAGTAGAAGCAGATTTATCTGCAACTTCCTTTGCCCCATTTTCAATGGTCATTCCCATATTGGTACCTGTATCACCGTCTGGCACAGGAAAAACATTTAAAGAATTGACATATTCAGCCTGTTTATTCAAACGAGTAGATGCAGACTGCACCATTTCTTGAAATAAACTAGTAGTAATATTTGACACGATTATTCTCCTACAACTTTAATATTTTGGATATAGACATTTACTGTTTCGGCAGTAATTCCAAGCTGATTTTCAAGACTGAATTTCACACGTTCTTGAATATTTTTAGACACTTCACTGATCTTGGTACCATAGCTCAAAACTGTATACACATCAACAGCAATGCTACCTTCGTCCGTGGTCTTTACTACAACGCCTTTCGCATAATTTTCTTTGCCTAATAAAGCTTGGAAATTATCTTTAATGGCATTTTTACTGGCCATTCCGACAACACCAAAAATTTCAGTTGCTGCCCCACCAACAATTGTCGCAATGACATCATCTGTCAGTTCGATTTGACCATCTTTTGTATTGATTTTTACAGTCATAGTTTCTACCTCAAAAGTATTTTATAGTTTATTTTACCATATTTTACGCGGACTGTAAAAGAGAGAGTACATAATTAGAAAGGATTCAGTCAATGTTGGGGATTTTCCTTGTCGTAAAAAATCTATTTTCTTGTGCAAAAAGAAAAAGGACCCCAGAGGTCCGATTCTTCATAAATTAAACGCGTTCAACTTTGCCTGATTTAAGGGCACGTGCTGAAGCCCAAACTTTCTTAGGTTTACCATCAACTAAGATTGTCACCTTTTGAAGATTTGGTTTCACAGTACGTTTTGTTTGGTTCATTGCGTGAGAGCGGTTGTTTCCTGATACAGTTTTACGACCTGTAAAGTAACATACTTTTGCCATTTATACTTGTCCTCCTGATTAGTTTCACGGGCTTTATACCACATACCGTAAAATTTTATCACAATTTTTAAGATTTTGCAAGACTATTTTCTCTATATTTCAAAATTTAGCCAAGGCAGCCCAATCCATCAGTCTTAAATATAGATAATTCCCAAACGACCGAAAGATACATCTCCCTTTACATAGAGGGTCTTGTCTTTCTCATTGATGTTACGGGGATTGGTAACTGTGCCGAAAGCATTGTCTACATCCAACTCCACACGCCAATTACTAGGCACATATAACGTTGCATTCCCAAAAGATATATCAACATCAAAGGTAGCGGAATCGCCTTTTATCGTGGCATTGTCAAAATAAACTGTGGCATTACCAAAGGTACAATCTAGCGTTTCATAGGTAAAATCTTCCGAATTGATGTAGCGCGTACCACTTCCAAAATTAATATCCCCATTTATAATGCGATGAGCATTTGAACCACGATAAACACCCCAAATTCGTTTTGGTTTGAAAATTAAGCCAATACCAATAGAAGCCAGAATCCCTGCTAAAAAAATCGTTCCAGATGAGATTGGCAAAAAGTGATAGCTACTATTTGCAACGATTAAGGAAATAATGGCTAAAATAACCCCACCAGATAAATTTCCTCTCCAAAAATTTTCAATCGCAAAGTAAGCGAAGCCCAGCACAACGAGCATGGGCCAAAAATTAAAATCCATAACTGGAATGCCAAAATTTCCTTGTAGCAGCACCCAGCCCGCCAATACCAAAAGCCCCACTCCAAACAATGTTTTTCTCATAATATTTACCTCATTTCACTTAATTTTTCTTTTAAAAATTGAAAATAATGCCGAGACACATGCACTTGCTTATGGGTATCATAAAAGCGAATACTGCTGGTCCCTGAAAAAGACTTCTCTAATGAATAAATTGCTTTAATGTTCGTAATCGTTGACTTAGAAATACGGCAGAAATACCGCGGCAAGCATTCTTCCAGCTCATACAATTTCAGCTTTACTTCATAAGCATTATTTCGAGCATGTGCAAAAATCTTATTTCCCTCTGTCTCAAAAAAGAGAATATCTGCTAAATCAACATAATATTCGCTCGTATCTTTGTAAAAAAGAATAGACGGCTTAGCAACTTCTTTCAGAGAACGCTGAATGCGCTCTATCTGTTCATCAAAGCGAGGTACCTTAATGACAATTTCTGCTTCTTCCAGATTAGAATCTAGCTCAACTCGAATTTTCATAAACGCTCCCCTCGTTTTTCTTTATTTTATTATAACAATTGGTTCGTGAAATTCAAGCGGTTTTCAGTAAGTGGTTCATTTCGAGACGCAAGTGGTCGTGAAATCTGAATAACTTACTTGCTTTTTCATAAGCCGACCAGATTCTAGCACCTTTTTACGCAACAACACTTTATAAATAAGATAAATTGTAAAATGTAGTGCAACAAAAAAACTCATAGCGTTTCATTGGTGTAAACTGTAAGTAACCACA